>Ga0209800_10000312_pt1 | contig 87821 bp, 80 predicted proteins | sample Higcelweek8metaG_FD_187174 | JGI IMG/M metagenome (GOLD analysis project Ga0209800, IMG submission 187174) | Freshwater pond sediment microbial communities from the University of Edinburgh, under environmental carbon perturbations - High... | ecosystem: Environmental > Aquatic > Freshwater >... | reverse complement strand
AGTGTGATAAAAAGATGCGTCTGGTTTATGTTGATCAGTGTATTTGTTGTCAGCTTGTCTGCTGATACAACTTCTGTTCAGAATGCCAAAGATAAGTCTGCGGCTGTCAATGAGGATCTTCTTATTGATGATACAGACAAAGACATCCTCAACCTGTCAGAGACAGTTGCCGCAGAAAAAACTGTTGCAAATACGCCCAAAGGTGATTCGCTGATAAATTCTGCAGATAAAAAAACCGAAGAATCTGATGAAGAGCTTATTCTTGATGGTGCAGAGGAAGATCTGCTTGGGGCTGTGAAACCTGAGAAACCAAAAGATACAGTGACACAAATTCCTTCTGTCAAAGACACATCTGCAGGTACTGTTGAGACTGCTGCTCAGAAAACAGACTCCACTAAAAAAGAGACAATTGTAAAAGAGGCCGCAGGACCTGTTTTGGTACAATCAAAACCTGATGTCGTTCCTGTAAAGATTGAGGCTACTGATTCAATTAACTTTGCGAGAAATCTGAAAAGTTACCGGAATCCAAAAATCGCCATGCTTCTCTCACTGATTCTTCCTGGTACCGGGGAGGCATATGCAAGAAACGGAATACGCTCAGCAATTTTCGGAGCAGTTGAAGTCGGTATAATAGCTACTGCAATAGGTTTCAATGTGAGAGGCAACAATCAGACTGATGATGCCCATGCATTTGCAGATAAACATTACAGTTCAAGTGAATTTCTCAAATATTTTAATACATTTAAAAATTCTTTTGATAAATCAACAGGTACCAGTACAATGGATACTTCGTATGTAGATTCGATCTTTCTGCAGTACGGTGATCTTCCGGATAAGAATTTTTCCAGTAAATCAAAGGATTTTTATAACCTTGTAAGTGATGAAGCCGGACCATATATACAGGGCTGGGATGATGCTGTACCGGAACTGGATGAAAACTTCAATTTGACAGATACTAATTTTTTCCGATATCCCAAAGATACAACCACAGGTGTGCCTGACAGTTCATATCTTATTGTAAGTAAAGCTGATTCTACAACAATTGCTTTTGGTTTTTCAAAAAACCGCGATTCATATGAAGACAAAATGAAAAAAGCCAATAAGCAGTTTAAAATTTCACAGACTGTATGGACTTTACTTCTGGTTAACCACATACTCAGCGCCATTGATGCAGGTATATGTGCAAAGGCATATAATGATAAACTTCTGGGAAAACAATCAATGTGGCAGCATATAAATCTGAAAAGTATTGCAGTAAACAGCGGTTCCGGTATTGCAAACGGTTACGCACTTGAGGTTCGTTTTTAATGAATAAAATTATATTGATTACAATGATATGGTGTGCTTTATTATTGCAGTCTGCTTATTCCCAGATATCTGTTCAGGAACAGGTGACTACTGATACTGTCAACCTGTTCACTGATTATAGTCAGTCAATGAAATCATCGAAGCTGGCTATGGGCATGTCCCTTCTTCTTCCTGGAACAGGGCACCAGTATATCGGACGTAATCGAAGTGCAATAGCATATCTGGCCATTGATATGTTTTCAATTTTTGGTGCAATATACGCTGAAAGCTATTCAAGAAAACTGTATACTGATTCAAGAGGGTATGCCGGTTTACTTGCGGGGGCAAATGGAAGCAGAAATGATAACCGCTACTGGCAGATGATAGGGGAATTTGATAATGTATTATCTTACAATTCCGCAATGGGACTTAACCGGGAACCTGATGAACAATACAACATCGGACAGAAGTACTGGAAGTGGACAGATGATGATTATCGTACAATGTATAATGATATCCGGAAAAAAGCCCAGAAGTATAAACTTGTATCATCAATCTGCATTGGTACAATGGTTCTTAACCGTATAGTTGCAATTCTTGATATAAGGGCATCGTCTAAGTATAAAGTTGGGAAAGTGTTATCATCAGTTAATTTTAACCCGTCAATAAGCTCCGATTTATCTTCAACAGGTATTGTCATGAATGCACAGTTTTAATCTGCTGATGCATTGAATTTGTTGCAATTTGACGTTGCAATATTATTTTTATTAATGATAGACTTATTTTATACTCAGGCAAGCCAGTTCTTTCAGTAGAAAGAATTTTTGTTTCGGCTGAATTCTGACAGCAAATCAGATGTATGTAGTTGACTGTTGTATTATATTGTTATGATAGTCAATAAGTGAATAAGTTATGTTTCTGATACCTGACAAAGCTCTATTCGTTGACTTCAACTCCATTGTGAAAACGAAAACAAGGGTCAGCTTTGTCTTACAAAACTGCAATTCAACCACATAATATATATGGAGGTACTCATGAGATGTCCCTACTGCAGCCATGGTGAAGATAAGGTTGTAGACTCACGATCAAGTAAGGAGGGGCGCGCAGTAAGACGACGCCGGGAATGTTTGAGATGTGGTCAACGATTTACAACATACGAATATATTGAAAATGTTGCATTGACAATTATAAAAAATGATCAGCGCCGTGAGCCCTATGATCGTCAGAAACTCATGTCAGGTATTGTTGCAGCATGTAAAAAACGGCCGGTCAGTATGAAGAAAGTTGAAAGTATTGTTGATAAAATAGAAAACAGCATTGAAAAATCTGGAAAAATGGAAGTGCCAAGCAATGATATCGGGAAACTTGTCATGACCGAGCTGTATGAACTTGATGAAGTTGCCTATGTCCGGTTTGCATCAGTTTATAGAAAATTCAAGGATATCAGCGAATTTATTACAGAAGTAAAAGATATAGAATCTAAAAACAACTGAGTTATGATATTGTTTTTCAGCTCTGTATTAAAGTTTCTGAAGAGCGGATTTGTCTATTTTGCCATTTGGTAAAAGAGGCATTTTGTCAATTACATGGTAGGATGTCGGTATCATGTATTCAGGCAGCTTGCCTGTAAGACTGGTTTTTATTTCTTCTGATGAGCTGCCGGGTTTCAGTACAAGCCATGCGGTCAGTTTTTTATAACCGTTTTTTTCTGTAAGGGCTGCGACTTTACAATGGCATACACTGTCAATCTGGCTTATATGAAATTCGACCTCTGATGGTTCAATTCGGTAGCCATTGATTTTCAGCTGATCATCCAGACGTCCCATGAATTCAATTGAACCATCACTAAGATATCGTGCCCGGTCACCTGTTTTGAATAACCGGTCTTGCGCTTTAAATGGACTTTTAATAAATACATCATCAGTAAGAGTCTTGTTGTTGAAATATCCGCGCGCAACAATTGCGCCTCCAATATACAATTCACCGGGAATACCGATTGGACAGATACGAAGCATGTTGTCAAGGATATAAGCAGTGCTGTTGTAAAGCGGTTTACCAATAGGGATTGTTTTTTCATCTGATTCCGGGGTTGTCGGATTATCCTGAAACATGCGTTCATTTTCATGAAGTACTGTGATCTGGTAATGATCGCCGAGTTTTGCGCATTTTTCAAGAGAACTGATCTCATGAGCAATTGACAGTTGGTCTTCAAGCACAAGATAAAGATCAGCATAGGTAGTAAGCGGATTGGAAAGCACTGCCCTGAATACAACAATCTCTTTTAATGCATAGCGGGTATGTGTCAGGGTTGTTTTTGATACAAAGGTTTTACCTTTAAGAAACTGCCGCTGCTGCATAATTCTGTTGAAATCATTTATCTCAATGTTATCATCGGATGAAAGTGTATGCTGCAGTGCCCTGTCTCTGAATCGCAGAGGAACATAGCGATAGTTGACAATGTTAAGATCCGGAGTTCCGATCAGTTCAAACGCAGTACTTGACAATATAGTCCTGACAAAAAACGATGTAAGATCCATGCTGTAGTTGACAAGAGATTCGTAGCCTTTTTTTCCTATTAATTGCAATGCTGCATGGAGGCACAGGGAAATCGCAGAACGGGAACCTTCAAGGGTAAACCTGCCGACATCATAGGAGTCTGCTGCAGCCTGATACGATGCTGTTGTAGCTGCAAACTGAAGCTGATCAGGGTCACGAAACAGACAGATGCTGATTCCCTGCGGCAGATATAACTGCTTGTGACCGCAGAATGTTATCGAGTCGGCCCTTTCGATTCCATCAAGTTTACTTTTGTATCGCTCTGAAAAAATTGTTGTTCCTCCCCAGGCTGCATCAACATGAAAATGAATTCCGTAAGTCTGTGCAATCTGCCCAATGTCGTCAAGAGGGTCAATCTGTCCGGTTTCTGTTGCGCCTGCTATTCCTATAATTGCGAGTACCAGAATTTTACGTGATTGACACATGTTGATTTTATCTTCTAGATCTCTTGTGTCAAGTCTGCCCTGATCATCAGTTTCAACATACATTATATTATCAATTCCAAGACCAAGCACAGAGATTGCTTTACGAATTGAGTAGTGCATCCTGTGTGTCCCGAGAATGGTCATGTCTTCATAGCCTTTTTCACGCAGTATACGATAAATGCTTTTACCGGATGATGCAAAGTCCGAGTATGTAGGGAAAAGGGCTTTGTTGCGGGCTGTTAAAAGAGCGGTGATATTCGCAGTGGTTCCGCCTGTGGTTACAAGTCCGAGATTAGAGTTGAGCTTCTGTACATACTGGTCATAAAAAGAATTACTCATATTATAGAAACATCTGTGAAGTATGGCCAATGTTTCCCGCTCAAGAAAAATAAGAGACTTTGCAGTTTCTATTTTGACAAGATTCTGGTTCAACTGTGATATGAGCTTGCTTATATCATGGACAAAATCAGGAAGCGCAGATGTCATGTGGCCGATAAAAGTCGGTGCGGCGGTGTTTATTACATATGGAAAAACATCTGTATACAGCTTCTTGAAATACTGCTCCGGAGCAAGTGGATAATCGGCAATCTGTGATGAATGAAACCGTCCTGCTATAACTTCAACCGGAACATTTTCACTTGTAATCCTGTCTGATTTTATCGGATTGTTATATCCATCGATTATTGTCTCTTTCAGTCCGCCGGGCAGGTCAATTGACTGGGTAAAATATTTAAGAACATCACCGGCGAAAAAACGTTTTACTTCATAGTATGTAGCATCAGCGCTGACCTCTGTTGAACCGTAAATGTTGACAAGACGGGCATTGCGGATGTGCTGGTAGAAAAGCCTGACAAGAGACGATCCAAGTGTTTCTCCACTTGAAAAAACATATCGCAAATCTGTCAGGTTCAAAAGAATTTCTGTATCACAATGTAAAAGCGACTGAAGCAGTGACGGTACCATGAGAATCCGGCTGATCTTATATTTTATCATCAGTTGTGCGAAATTAAAAGCTGATGATGTCGATCTGCCGTCAGCTATGACAATCGGAACACCTTTACAAAGTGGAGCGAGAATTTCAGCGATATGATCTACAAACCCGGCAGGTGTGCGGCTGCAGCATATGTCGCTGTCTGTATATGGGAAAACATCCCACATCCAGTAAAGCCTGTCAAGTATTCCTCTGTAAATACCCTCGACACCTTTGGGCTTTCCGCTCGAACCGGATGTATACATTATATAAAATCTGGTGTCGGGATCTATTGGTGAATTTTCTACAGGTTTGATACAGTGATTTTTCGCAAAAAAAGAATCGTCAACAAATAATACTTCTGAATCTGACTTGACAAACAATGCTTTGTATGTTTCGTCTGTCAGAACAAGGGCTGGTGTGCAGTCATTCAGTATTAAATTGACATGCGCTATGGGGTATGACGGGTCAAGCGGGACATAGGTTCCGCCTGCTTTGACAATTGCGATTATGCTTGTAATGAGTTCAATTGACCTGTCCATGCAGACCGCAACAGGCAGCTGGGCATGAATACCTTTATTTATAAGTGCATTTGCGAGGCAGTTGACACGATCAGATAATGATTTGAAATCAATTGAACAATTTTCCGTTATAAGCGCAGTGGCATCAGGATGCATATGAACCTGTAAATCAAAGAGCTCAGAGAGGCTGCGGGAATCATGAATCGTGTATTCCGTGGAATTCCATGATGAAATAATCATATTCAGTTCATCACCGGACATGATCTCAATATCAGAAATAAGTGCGTTTTTATCTGATAAGCAGTTGCTTAATGTGCATTGAAAATGCGCAGTGAAACGGTTGATAAAATCAGAGTGAAAAAGATGATTGTCGAATACAACTGAACATGTTAAGGTGCTGCCGGTGTTGCAAACACTGAAAATCACCTCTGAATTGAGAATGGATGCGCATTGTTTCAGAGAATCATGATCAAATGTTTCTGAAGAGAAAAAGATTACAGGCGATAACGGTTTCTGAATTGAGTCCGGTAAAGAACCTGAGCTTTTTTTATAAACTATTTTTGTGCAGTAACAAGGACTGGTTTCAGAATTCAGAATCGCAGTACAGCAGTCTCTAAAAGTCAATGATTCGTCTATGTTTATTTTATGATTTGAAAATCTTATTTCAGCGCTGTTGTTTACTTGTAAAAATGACCCTTTTGTTATGATAAGATGATACTGCCGGCAGTATCTGGAAAGAATAATTGATAATGCACAAAGCAGGAGCGTATTTACAGGTAATTTTAAATTGCTATGATACGAGTAAATCAGTTCAGACAAATTATCAGGCAGTGTAAATGATATTGACTCATACGAATGCGTGTCTGATTTAATACGGACAGTCTCTGAGGGCAGCTCCGGCATCAAAAACTGATCAAAACTGTCTGTTTTGTCTGAATATTTATTTTTAATAGAATCGTGATTCATTGAAATACGTATATCCTTAGAGGATTAATTTATTATAAATCAGAAAGATAGGCACAATTGAAATATCAGAATAGTGAAAATCCCTGATAAGTAATTACCCTGTTAAAATACAAATTCGCAATATATGCTGGGGATATCTTGAAAAAAAACATAAGTTGAACTAAAAGAACCATACACTTCCACACAGAACGGTGAAAGTGCATGGGTTCGCATGTTATCACTGTGCTTTAAAAACAAGCCTGTCATTATCAACACTGATAATTATATTCCCATTTTCAGGAATCTCTCCTCCGATCAGCATTTTTGAAATCGGTGTCTCCAGTTCTTTCTGGATTACTCTTTTCAGCGGTCTCGCACCATAGACCGGGTCATATCCTTTTTTTGCGAGAAGCACCTTAGAATCATCATCTACTGTAAGTGTAATCTTCAGATCTGCTAACCTTTTTGTAAACCGTTCAAGCTGGATATCCACAATGCCTGTCAGGTGAGCAGGTTTCAGCGTATGGAAAATTACAGTTTCGTCAATACGGTTGAGAAATTCAGGTCTGAAATATTTCGACAGTTCTGATGTGATAATATTCCGTATATTTTCATTGTCGCTTTTAACACTATACTCCATTATAAGCTGTGATCCGATATTTGACGTCATGATAATAATGGTATTCTTGAAATTGACAACCCTGCCCTGTGCATCGGTTATTCTTCCATCGTCAAGTATCTGAAGCAGAATATTGAAAACATCACCATGTGCTTTCTCGATCTCATCAAAGAGCACAACAGAGTATGGTCTTCTCCTGACTGCTTCTGTCAATTGACCGCCTTCCTCATATCCGACATATCCCGGAGGCGCTCCGACAAGCCGTGACACGGCAAATTTTTCCATGTATTCCGACATGTCAATGCGAACCATCGCCCGCTCGTCATCAAAGAGGTTCTGCGCAAGAGCTCTCGCGAGTTCAGTTTTTCCGACACCGGTAGGCCCAAGGAATATAAAACTGCCTATCGGCTTGTCAGGATCTTTAAGCCCCGCGCGTGCTCTAATCACTGCATCTGCAACCGCATCAACAGCTTCATCCTGACCGATAACTCTTTTGTGAAGTTGTTTGTCAAGGTGAAGAAGCTTATCTTTTTCGCCTTCGACAAGTTTACTGACAGGAATGTGTGTCCAGCGGCTGATTATTTCCGCAATGTCTTCTTCGTCAACTTCCTCTTTGAGCAGTCTGTTTCCCTGATCTGTGTTTTTCAGTGCTGTTTCTGCATCATGGAGCTCCTTTTCCAGGGAAGGAATTGTACCGTGACGCAGTTCAGCGGCTTTACTGAGATTGTACTCCCGCTCAGCTTTGTCAAGTTCAAAGCGCTGATGTTCGATTTTCTCGCGAAGTGTCTGAAGTTTTGTGACCTGCTGTTTTTCATTTTCCCAGCGCAATTTCAGTGTATTTACAACTGATTTTATTGATGCAACTTCTTCCTGAAGCTTGATGAGTCTATTTTTAGACTCATCATCTTTTTCCTTTTTAAGCCCTTCAATTTCAATCTCAAGCTGCATCTGCCGCCTCATTGACTCATCGAGTTCAAGCGGACTTGAATCCATTTCGGTTCTGAGTTTCGCAGCAGCTTCATCAATAAGATCGATTGCCTTATCCGGAAGAAAACGGTCGCTGATGTAGCGGTCAGAGAGCATTGAAGCCGCAATAAGTGCGCTGTCCCGGATTTTTACTCCGTGATGAATTTCGTAGCGTTCGCGAAGTCCGCGAAGAATCGAAATAGTGTCTTCAACTGACGGCTGATTAATAAGCACAGTCTGAAAACGCCGTTCAAGAGCTTTATCTTTTTCAATATGCTTACGGTATTCATCAAGCGTTGTTGCGCCTATTGTATGCAATTCTCCACGGGCAAGCATGGGCTTAAGCATATTGCCTGCATCCATTGCCCCTTCAGCAGCTCCGGCTCCTACTACTGTGTGAAGTTCATCAATGAAAAGTATGATGTTTGCGCTGTCAGTTATCTCCTTAAGCACTGCTTTAAGCCGTTCCTCGAATTCACCTCTGAATTTTGCTCCTGCGACAAGTGCGCCAAGATCAAGTGCAGCAACCTGACGTCCTTTGAGCCCCTCAGGCACATCACCGCGTACAATACGAAGTGCAAGCCCTTCAACTATAGCAGTTTTTCCAACACCAGGATCTCCAATCAGAACAGGATTGTTTTTTGTTCTTCTCGAAAGAATCTGAATTATCCTTCGTATTTCTTCGTCACGGCCGATCACTGGATCAAGTTTTCCCGCTTTAGCAAGATCAGTAAGATTTCTTGCGTATTTGGCAAGAGCATCAAACGTCGCTTCCGGGTCCTTTGAGTTTACACGCTGATTGCCGCGAAGCTTGCGCAATGTGTCAAGTATGTCTCCGGGATTTACACCTGTACGCTGCGCAAACAGCTTGCAATCACTGTCTTTTTCGATGAGTGCTATAAAAAGATGCTCAACGCTGACATAATCATCTTTCATCTGCTCAGCTTTTTTCTGTGCATCGTTTAGTACCGTTGTCAGTGATCTGGACATGTATGTCTGAAGACCCTGTCCGCTTACTGACGGGTATTTTTTTAACAAGTCAAGAGCTGCTGATTCTGCACTTGACAGTTGAACGCCTGTTTTTGTAATAAGATTTGCCACAAAACCATCATCCTGACGAATAAGCGCAAGGAGGAGATGAAGAGGAACTATTTCCTGATGATTCATTTCAATAGCCAATTCATTGGCACTGCTTATTGCTTCCTGAGATTTGCGGGTAAGTTTTTCAACGTTCATTCTTAAACTCCTTTTGAGTAATTTATAACGTAATTAAATGCAAAGAGTGTGCCATCTAAATTTCCAGAATCATATAAATAATCGATAAGTTAATGTCCAGGAAAAGTATATTATAGATACCCTGATTATGAAAGCCTGGTAAAAAAAAGTAATAAACTGACATTTGAAGCAATTTTTCATTGTTAATCTCATGAAAATCCTATAGAATTTCCATATAGATTAAGTGGCCCTGTTTCATATCCGGACAATCCGGTGATGGAAAATGAAACACTTTACTGAAAAGTATCACAAACATAAGATCAGCAGCCTACAATTAAATGTTTTTCAGAGAAAATGGTCTGTAATTTACATCTGATAAAACAGGACAGTATATAATGTATCAATGTTTTTTGAATAACAAGTTGCAAAAGAATTACTGATCTGACATATGGAAACGCAACTGTCATTTACCATTCTTCCTCAACCGACAGAGACCACTTGCGGCCCCACCTGTCTTCATGCAATTTATAATTATTATAAAGACAATATTACCATTGACAAAGTGATAGATGAAGTGACTGCCTTTGACGAGGGCGGGACACTTGCGGTGTTTCTTGGCTGTCATGCTTTGCAAAGAGGGTACAGGGCTACAATCTACACCTATAATCTTCAGGTATTTGATCCATCATGGTTTATTGATGGTGAGGCACATGCAGAAATAATTGAAAAACTTGAGGAACAGGCGAGGATAAAGAAAAAAAACAAGCTGCGACTTTCAACTGCCGGTTATATTGATTTCCTGTCAAAAGGCGGCAGGATCTGTTATCATGATCTTAATGCATCACTTATAAGAAAATATCTTAAAAAAGGGATCCCGATAATTACAGGGCTGAGCTCCACCTATCTGCACAGGGCTCCCCGTGAAAACCCGGAAACATTTGCCGATGATCCGGTAGGAGGAATACCGGTCGGACACTTTGTTGTACTTTACGGGTATAACAAAGACAAAAAAATTGTCAATATAGCAGAACCACTTTACCCCAATCCTCTTCACGCAGGACAATACTACGAAGAAAAAATTGACAGAGTGATATGTTCGATTCTGCTTGGAATCCTCACTCACGATGCCAATTTACTTATAATAGAAAAACAAGAGGAAGTAAACTGTGAATCTGATAGTTGTAAATAATCCGAAGGACTGGACTTTTGATATACCGGGTATTGAGCTTGTATCCGCAAGGGAGTATCTCACCGAGAGCCGGTACAGTTCACTGCGCCAGGCGCGTGTTTTTAATCTTTGTAAATCATACCGGTATCAGAGTATCGGTTACTATGTATCGCTTCTTGCGGCCGCCCGGGGGCACAAACCACTGCCGAATATAACAACAATTCAGGACCTTAAATCCCAGACTCTTATGCGGTTTGTTGACGACGATCTGGATGAAATGATACAGAAGAGTCTGTGTGCACTTCAATCAGACACGTTTACACTCAGTATTTATTTCGGAAAAAATGTTGCCAGGAAATATGACCGCCTTGCACTTCATCTGTACAATCTGTTTCCTGCACCGCTTTTACGGGCAACATTTATCCATAGTAAAGACGAGTGGCATCTTCAGGACATTGATCCCATCTCTACCGGAGAAATTCCTGATGATCATCTCAGTTTTGTCATCAAGGTTGCGACTGAGCATTTCGCTGGTAACGGGGTCAGTACAATTAAAAGAAAGACACAACCTTATGATATGGCGATCCTTTGGGACCCCGACGAAGCCGAGGGGCCTTCAAATGAGAAAGCTATAAAAAAGTTTGTATCAGCCGCGGAATCAATGGGGTTCAATACAGAGATAATCGGGCGGGATGACTACGGCACAATAGCTGAATTTGATGCGCTTTTTATTAGGGAGACAACAAATGTCAATCATCATACATACCGGTTTGCCCGCAGGGCCAAGGCAGAAGGTCTTGTAGTTGTTGACGATCCGGAATCAATACTTAAATGTTCTAATAAAGTCTACCTTGCGGAACTGCTTGACCATTACAATATTCCTACTCCGAAAACCTGTATTCTTCACAAAGATAACTACGAGGCTGTGCTTTCTGATATCGGGGTTCCGTGTGTGCTCAAGCAGCCCGACAGTGCGTTTTCCCAGGGAGTACTCAGAGTCGATACAGAAGAGCAGTTCACGTGTGAATCAGACAGACTGCTTTCAAAGTCCGATCTTGTTGTTGTACAGGAATACATGCCTACAGAATTTGACTGGAGAGTCGGGGTGTTTGATGGCAAACCGCTTTTTGTATGTAAATATTTCATGGCGAGAAATCATTGGCAGATAATAAAAAGGGACAGTGCCGGTCACAAATTTGAAGGCGGTTTTGAAACGCTTCCTGTTGAACTCGCACCCCGTCAGGTAGTGCGAACGGCTCTCAAGGCATCGGCGCTCATTGGCGATGGCCTTTACGGAGTAGATATAAAACAGATCGGGAAAGCCTGCTATGTCATGGAGGTCAATGATAATCCCAATGTCGATGCAGGGATTGAGGATCAGGTTGTCAAGAATGCTCTTTATGACAGAATAATGGAAGTGTTTTTAAAAAGAATCATAAGTAAAAACGGCGCAGGATATTTTTATTGATAAAAGGGTGGAGCTGGATTCCACAGAATTTATAAAGTCAAGAGAAATGAGCGTATACAGTGTATCATCTGTTTGAACGGTTCGGTATTGAACTTGAATATATGATAGTTGACAAAGAGACATTAAGTGTGAATCCTTTGACTGATAAGGTTCTTGAAAAAGTTCACGGGGCAATTACAAATGAAGTAACCTGCGGGGACATCGGATGGTCCAATGAGCTTGCGCTTCATGTTATAGAACTTAAAACCGCGCAGCCCGCAGAGTCTCTTGATGGTCTTGACAGAAAGTTTCATGAAAACATTCGGAGAATCAATGAGATCCTCTCGGAATACAATGCCTGTCTCATGGGTGGTCCGATGCACCCTTTTATGGATCCGTATAAAGAAATACGGCTGTGGCCGCATGATTACAGCCCTATTTACAATGCTTTTGATAAAATATTCTCATGTAAAGGGCACGGGTGGGCAAATCTCCAGAGCATGCACATAAATTTACCTTTTGCCAATGATGATGAATTCGGAAGACTTCATGCGGCAATCCGTCTTGTATTGCCCCTTATTCCCGGATTGTCAGCAGGATCTCCGTTTGCTGATGCAAAAGCGACAGGGTTTCATGATACACGTATGGAAACATATCGTAAAAATTCAATAAAAATACCATCGATAACAGGGAGCGTGATTCCCGAAGCTGTGTTTACACAAAAAGAGTATGAAGAGAAGATCCTTCAGAAAATATATCATGATCTCGACTGGTTTGATCCGCAGAAGATATTGCAGGAGGAGTGGGTCAATGCACGTGGAGCAATAGCCCGTTTTGAGCGCAATACAATTGAAATACGGGTCATTGATGTTCAGGAGACACCGTTCAGTGATTTAGCAATTGCTGATCTTGTAATTAAAACAGTGCAGATGCTCATCAGTGAAAAATACTCATCATTGAGCGATCAGAAACGCATTCTTCAGGAACCTCTGGTCAGTACATTTCTCGATTCAATTCACCTTGGTGAAAAAGCATCAGTAACTGACAGTGAATATCTTCGGGTGCTTGGAGCGCCCGGGGAGCCATGTACTCTAAATGATTTATGGAAAAATATAGACTTTCGTATTAATGGAATTGAAAAAAAGAAAAAATCAGAAAATTATAATCCTCTGGACATTTTGTTTGAAAAAGGTACACTGGCAACCCGTATTCTTGAAATCACCGGTCATTCCCCCTCAAAGTCTGAACTTCAAAAACTATGCAGCAGATTATGCGGCAGCTTGAACAATGGAGTCATGATCGGCTAAGTGTTTATCGCAGGGTATTATATAAAAATCAAATAAGAAAGTTATTTAGCTATTTTAATTTAATCGATAAAATAGTTGACAGTTAAACGTTAATGCTGTAAGATATGATTATAAATATAAGCCGTGTTAAATCATGAAATTCCAACAGGATCTGTCTTATGAAAATTAAAAACCCCTCTTGTAACGATCATGGAATTGCAATATTGATGTCATTAATAGTTCTTTTTGTTGTGACAATTGCAGGTCTGACTATCATTACTGCGGCATCGCGTGACAAAATTGCCTCAGGCGATTCTATGTCGATCAGAGATGTTTCTTCTGCAGCTAACGCATCTTTGATTTCCTGTGAAAACCAGCTTTCAAATGAACCACAGGTGGTTGCTGAAATACTTAACAGGTATCTATCAGACAATTCATATAAATGGCTTCTGGTTTCATCTGCGGATGATTCAAAAAAAATGAAAAAAGTTAATATTGGAGACAGCAGACTTAAATATTCTGCGGCGATTTCAGCATTTGATAAAGTAAATAATATTCTCCAGATAACTGGTACCGGCTACGGTTATTCATCAGAGGAGAAAAATGTCACCGCGATTTATAAATTAACCGGACTGGAAATGGTTGAGCCGTCTCATAATGTAAAGTATGCTCTTTACCTTGCGGGAAACGGAAGAAATTTTGACAAGGTAATGGATATCACAGGTGATGTATACTGCGGATCGGATTTTCATTTCAACAGCGGGGCATCGAATACAGTAATTCATGGAGTATTGAAAACAGGAAAAAACACAACGCTTGAAAGCAGCTCAGATGCGACCGGTCTTGTAGTTGACAGTGCAGTATATATCGGAACTAAGTTTAAAATTAATAACAGCATTAGTTTTAAAGGTAAAACCGGTATTGAAGGACGCATGGATATCGGGGCAGTGATGAAAATCAATTCGGATGCATGGTTCAATGATACCAACAGCGGCTCTTCATTAATCAATATGTCAACTAATACAGTTCATCACAGCGGTAAGATAAAAATGGCAAGAGTAACCGGCGGGACAGAAGATAACCGGTCTTCAACGATCACTGATATTGCAGATCAGCTTTCCTTAGGATCTGTAAATGATAATCCATGGGCTGCAGATACTGCAGGTCTTGAGGTAAAAGCATTGCAGATTCCACCTAATGCAACCTCTGACATGATTAATAAAATGTATGATACATGTTTGTCGTCGCGTAAAGTAAACGGATATATGGTTCTTTACGATGGCTCTTATGCAGCAGGATTAACTGCAAGCGCCACAGCTTATAATTGTAAAGTAATCTGGCTGATAAAAAACGGACTTAATATAAACGGGGCTTTCAGCACAATGGCATCAACATCAAGAATGTTTATATATGCCTGCAGCAATGCACAGATCAATGGGTTCGGCGGACCCGACAATGCCGTTTTTAACGGCGTTGTTTATCTTACCGGCAGTGCGAAAATTACATTATCCGGTACAGGTACAAATACGATTAAAGGCGCCATTCATCTTGCATCATCAAATAATTCATGGCAGCTCAACAGCGGCAGTGCTAAGCTCTGTCTTGCATATGTTGACGATATCATAAACGAATTTTCTACTATGGGTATTTTAAAGATGCCATTACAGCCCACGGCTTCAGGGGTATCCGGTACGATGAAGTTGACTGATGTCAAGATCAGACTTGAGCAGGTTGCTGTTCTCTACTGACACAGAAATGCTCGTAATATGTTGACTGTTTCAGGTCAGGAACGTAGAATTGAATTTTAAGGAGACTGATTGGATGTACAAAAACAATAAGGGTTTTACAGTAATTGAACTGGTATTTGTACTTGCTGTCTTATCTGTTCTGTCTGCTGTTGCGGTAATAAAGTATCAGAAAATAGTTGCAACAGCTGAGCTTGACAAAGAGGCAATGGGCGTATATCAGGAGCTCACAGGTATACGTCCATTCAGTATGAAAAATGACAAGATGGGAAAAGTTGTATTTAAGAATAAAAAGTTTATTGTTGACAGATACACAAAGATGGATACAATTTCATTGTCAAAAAGTATTGGATTTGCAGTTGCATCAGGAGGTCCGTCAAAGACACCGTTTCAACATGCAATTGCATCCGATTCAGGGGCTAAATTATTATGGAAAGACAGCCTTCTGATAAAAAGGGATGCAATCGGCACAATTGATACCGGATATGTTCTGATAAGTTCTTCAAAGTTGAAAAAAACTACATATTATATTGGTGTAAACGGCGGGTTCCAGGGTATGCGGCTGTATAAATGGACAGGATCATCATGGATAAAACAATAAGAAAACAAGATGGTTTTGCAATGGTAGAGCTTCTTATGGCTATTGCAATTGTCGGTATTATACTTGTCATTATGATGGGTTTTTTTAAAAATTCCATGACTATGCGCAGTGATTCAAAAGGGTCGGAAACCGCATATCTTCTCGGACAGGAGAAACTTGTTGAACTTAAGGCAATGGCTGCTCCCGTAGATGCGTCTGATACAGTTCCTGTTGACAAAATGAAGTACATACGCAGCTGGACAATCACAAGCGCATCTGGAGGCACACTGCTTTCAGTGGCAACAGTTACTGTGAAGTATACTGCCGCGGGGCGTGTACGATCTATTAAATGTTACGGGGGTGTGAATTGAATTCAAAAGGGGTTACACTTGTTGAACTTCTGTTGTATGTGGCGCTTGTGGGCATTGTTATGGCGCTTATTTCATCACCTTTGCAGAAAATGCTGAAAACCACCTCATCCCAGCAGCGTGAGGCGTCACTTCAGAGCAGTTCCCGCGATGTAATATCTATGTTGTCAAGAGAGATCAGGAATACCGGGTTTAAAAGGTACATTCTTTCGGGAAGTACATATAACGCCACTGTTATACCTAAAACATTCCTGGCTGCAGATTCATCATCTTTTATTCTAAGGCAGGGAGATCCTTCAGATACACTTACAATTTATAAAGCAACAATTGACAACAGCGGTTACAGTACCGGGGGTGTTGACAGTGTTAAATACTATATCGGTACTGACACCACTCTGAAACGTAAATTAGGTACAGTCGAGACAACCCTTGCAGGTGATGTAAAAGCCCTTCAGTTCATGCTCGGGCAATTGGCTACAGACAGCCTTTTGTTTAATGCAGATACATTTGTTACAAGTCATTGGGGAAAAACAGGTGTGGCAGCGATCGCTCTGAGCGGAAGTGATCTCGCCGTGAATTACAGCGGCAGCGGCAGTGGAACCGTTACATTGGCAACTGCAAACAAGTTCACCGTAAATACAGCATCGCGGATAAAACTCACATATAACATAACAAACGGAATTAACGTATTGTCAAATATAGATTCACTCAGATGGTCAATAGTAAACGCTTCTGGAACACTTGCTGCATCAGATTATTTCAAGCCGGGTTATCAGACGGGAAGTATTATTCTTCCTATAAAAGCAGCACTGCCTGTCGCAAGAGTTGAGTTAAGAGCAGTATGTAAAGGTGTGGCATCGCTTGTCATTAATAAAATTGAAATCAGGAAAATTGATCTTGGAAATATAATATGGTCTGATACTATTGCAGTAAATAAGAAAAAATATGTTAAAGCGATAAAAATAATGGTTTTACAGCGCAGCACAAACAAGGCTGATTCATATACCGGGGGAAGTGTCAAGGTAGCGAATATTAAAGTCAACCGATCCGGAAGTTATGCATGGAGATTGCTTAATGAGACTGTTGACATTTCAAACAACGGACTTTTTTAGAATATGTCTTATTTGCTATTTGTAAATATACAGGAGTTAGTATGAAGACATCAGGCTCAGTACGATTCAATGACAGTGGTGTAGCAATATTTGTTTCACTTATAATACTCTTTATAATCACTATTGCCGGAGTTTCAATAATTGTTGTTGCAAGTAAAGACAAAGTGTCATCTGCAAATGTATCTGAAATCCGGACTGTTGCATTTGCCGCTAATGCAGCATTGAGTGCATATGAGAGTCAGTGTAAATTACAGCCTGCTGTTGTCAGGGGTATTCTTAACAAATACAAAACAGATGCATCATATAAATGGCTGCTTGTTTCAGATTCACAAGATGCAAAGAGTGAGAAAAAAGTTTCTTTAGGTACGGATGGTTACTCGTATTCTGCAATGATTTCAGCTTTTGATAAAGCAAACAGGATTATGCAGGTAACAGGAACAGGCTACGGCCGCTCCAATTCAAAAAAAACCATTACTGCTATTTATAAATTGACAGGAATAGATACATCAGTAACACCCGGAGGTAAATCAAATTACGGACTTTACTGCGCAGGAAATGGAAAAAATTTTGATACAAAGATGAATATCTATGGAAATGTTTATGTCGGGCAGAGTTTTGCATTCAATGGAAGCGGGGGAATGCATGTTTTCGGCAGTTTGAAAACAGGGTATAATCCATCGCTGTTAAGCATAATTAACGGTGCAGTGACTGTTGACAGCGCAGTTTATATCGGTTCAATGCTGAGTGTGAAAGCTGCATTTACATGCAACTCCGTGGTTGGCGTTGAAGGTAATGTCGCCGGGGATAAGACGTTTACAATAGGCGGCGATCTCTGGATGAACGATACAAATGTAGTGACTTCAACAGTTATGTCCGGTAAAACACTTCACCACAGCGGTCATGTAGATATGTCAAAAGTGACAAATGGCATTCAGGATAACAAAAAAGCAACAATTTCAGGCATCGCTGATATTGTAGGACTGAGTGATAAAAATGACAGTGCGTGGACATTCCTTAAAGCAGCTGAATTGATTGCAATGGGAAAGTCGTTGACATCTGGCTCCATTACTGCGTCAGATCTGCAGACTTTCTATAATACCTGTCCGGCGGCGAATAAATACAATGGATATGCTGTTATGTCTCCTCCATCATGGGGTTTTTACAGTGTAAATCCAGGTACAGGTTCATTCAGTGGAAAAATGATAATTCTTGTAAATAAAGGTATGCAGGTCAACGGTAATTTTCCGGACATGACAAGTGATTCGCGTATATTGATTTATGCGTACAGCAACTCCAATATCAGTGATTTTGGAGGATTTTATAACAGCAGTTTCAATGGAATGATATTTGCAGTTGACAATCCTATTATTATTCTTGGATATAGTGGAAAAACATTCAGTTTAAATGGTGCAATTCATTATGCAAGTAAAAATGTTACCTGGCAGTTGAATTCCGGTGCTACAATTGTAAATCTGACTTATAATGAATCAATTGTTTCAGAATTCGAAACAATTGGACTTATAAGACGCCCGTCAAGAGTTGGGGGTGGCGGTGGAGCAGGAGGAGCTGGAAATATAATACTGAGTGATCTGAAGATACAGCCTGAATTAGTGAGTGTCCTTTATTAGTAAATGTATAATCAATTGTCAATAATTATTACCTGTGAACATGGTGGAAACAACGTTCCGTCAGAGTATGCATTTCTATTCAGCAGTGCCCCCGGGGTAATTGAAACACATCGCGGATACGATCCAGGCGCACTTGAAATGGCTTCGCTTATTACCAAAAAGTCAATTTGTATGTTTGTTTATGAAACAATCTGCAGGCTGCTTATTGATCAGAACCGCTCATTAGGCAATAAAATGCTATGGTCTGAATGGTCGAACAAACTTTCAGTCAGCCAGAAAGCATATGTTGTTGATAATATTTACAAACCGTATCATCATAAAGTAACTGAACTTATAGATCATGATATCGCTGACAAGAAGAAAGTAATTCATTTCTCTATTCACTCATTTACCCCTGAACTTGACGGTGCAGTCCGGAATAATGATGTCGGCATACTCTACGATCCGTCAAGGGAAATGGAAAAGGATCTGTCTGAGAAGCTTTCATGCAGTATAAAGAAAAAAATCCCCGGAATACGGGTAAGAAAGAATTACCCCTACAAAGGAACCAGTGACGGATTGACAAAAGAATTAAGGAAAAAGTACGGCGCATCATACTGCGGTATTGAACTGGAATTGAATCAGAAACATTTTCTGATGGATACTGCAATTTGGAAAATGTTAAGTGAAAAGCTGCCTGAATGTATTGCTGAACTCAGTTCCGGTGAGCGATAATCATTTGTTAAGAATGTATTCGGATTATGAACCCGAAATTCTGGAATCGTTTTCAATTTTAATATCAAGTTTTTTAATCATATCGTAAAGCGTAGGTCTGCTGACATCTGCAATCTTGGCTGCCTCTGAGATATTGAAACTGACTCTTCTGAGTAAATTTACAATATATTCCTTCTCAAAAAGATTGCGTGCATCTTTGAGTGTATAATTTCCACATGATGATTCCATAAGCTGAAGATCTTTTGGCTCAATGATCTGATTCGCACACGTAATAGATGCCCGGCTCAGTTTGTTTTCAAGCTCCCTTACATTTCCAGGCCAGCCATAGTGTAAAAGCACCTGTTCTGCCCGTGAACTTAAACGCAGCTTCGGGCTGTTGAATTTCAGACTGTTCTTTTTAATAATGTTTTGCGCAATCATCAGAACATCACTGTCTCTTTCACGTAAAGGGGGCATATTAATCTGAAATTCACTTAACCTGTAGTAGAGGTCACTTCTGAGACCGATCTGTTCATTTTCACTCTCAGTCTTGCGGTTTGTCGCGGCAATAATGCGTACATCCATTTTTTTAAATGAAGTGTCGCCAATACGCTGAACTTTCTGATCTTCCAGAAAACGCAGAAGCTTTACCTGTAAATTCTTCGGCATTTCTCCTATTTCATCAAGAAGCAGTGTCCCGTGATTGGCAAATTCAATAAGACCTTCCTTGTCATTATTCGCGCCTGTAAAAGCTCCCTTGACATATCCGAACAGTTCAGACTCGATCAGGTTTTCAGGAATTGCCCCGCAGTTGATAGGTACGAAATTATTATTCTTCCTGTTGCTGTGATAATGGATGGCGCGGGCGCAAAGCTCCTTGCCAGTACCGCTTTCGCCTGTTATAAGCACGTTTACATCTGTTTGAGAAAGCTTTTTTATGTACTCAAAAACTTTCTGAACTGCGGCGCTTTCTCCAATAATGGATAGATTTGAATCACTTGATAGAGACGATTCTTTTGCAGCCGACAGTGGTTCTTCCAGAGTGGCAAGTCTCATGGCGCGGTCAATGACGACTCGTAAATTGTCAATGTCGACGGGCTTTTTAAAAAAATCGAATGCGCCTTTTTTAATAGCCTGCGGCCCGAGGCGGTCGTTTGTGTTGGCAGTAATGACAATGATTTTGGCGCGATTATCTTTTGTAAGAAGTAAATCGATTATCTCAAGACCTTTATCAGGAATGTTTTCCAGTCCCATATCCAGACATATTACATCTGGTTTTTTATTATCAAATTCTTTTAAGCAGCTTGCTGTTGAATCGGCTTCAAATACAGTCCACTTGTCAGCAAGTGCCCATTTCATCTGTTCCCTTAAACCGGCATTATCTTCAACTATGAGAACTTTATTCATTTGAGACCTCAGAAATTTAAGATTAAAGGGGCATTTATTCAATATGCCGGAAATCCTGTATAAAAAAACTGCAGGAATTTATTAAAATAATTCAGTAATTATTTAAGTAAAATACAAAATACTGTTCCGGCATTGTTTTTAGAACTGACAAGTATTTTACCGTTCATGTTCTCGACAAGCGTTTTGCACTGATATAATCCTATTCCTATACCCTTATCTTTTGTCGTATTGAACGGACGAAAAAGTTTTTCATCTATGAATTCTTTACTCATACCAATACCGGTATCTGAAATGAGAATTGCAATACCGAATTGGTTGATAAAAGATTCTCCCACATCTTTAAAACCTGAAAGCAATTCCGGGATACACGGCAGTTTTATGGTTTTAACAGAAAGTGTACCGCTGTAATTCATTGCTTCAAGTGCATTGTTGAAAAGGTTTTTGAAAACATAGTAAATCTGTTTTTCATCTACATGGGTAACAAGACTTTGATCAATTTTTCTGTCAATAATGATTCCGGGCATGGATTCAACAGGCATGTTGTCAATTAAACCGTCGATGATCTCAGAAATTCTGCAATCTACAGGAATAGACAGGGATGCTTTTACAGGTGATTGTAATTTGTCAATAAGCAGCTGCAGGTTCTGGGTACAGTTCTGAAGTGACTGAATCATGCTTTTCTGAAAATCAGGATTATTTATGTTTCTTTCGATGTTCTTAACAAGAAGTGAGAGCGTGGATATCTGATTTTTAATGTCATGGACAATAAAACTTGAAACTTGTGTAAACGATTCAAACTGTTTACGTCTGATTCGTTCATCAAGAATCCTGTTTTTAAAAATAGTCTCTCCTATAGATGTCGTAAATGCCTGAATAAGTGCATGGTCTTCTGAATCAAACCTGGAATTGTTTTTCCTTCTCAGAGCAAGAATGCCAAGTAACGAGTCATTTGAAAAAACAGGGAAAACGCAGTCAATTTTCAATTCAGTAAACATATTATTTTCAGTAATTAATTTTGCAGCTTCTTCACAGTCAGTGCTGAATATATCAAGCGGTGATCTGTTTGAAGACAGATACGGAATAATTGGATTATTATCATGTAGAATGATATTGCTTTTCGTTCTGGAATCCTTATTATGATGCATCAGAAAGTTGCCGTTTTGCGGATTCTGAAGAAAAAGGAATGCATCATCGACTGTGACCGCAAATTTCATATTGTCAATAAGTTCGTTTATTGTCGTTTCAATATTTCCGGAACCTACAAACAACTGGTGCAGCCTGAAAAACTGCTCCCTGTAATCGTATTTATGAGTATAGAACTGTTTGTTGACAAACAAAACAATGCGTTTGCGCATTTCTCCTGAGCCGCCGATAAGTATGATAAAAAGCAGAAAGGAAAATGAAATAATCGTTTTGTCAAAGAAGATTAAATCTATTTTAAAAAAATTGAAAACATAAGCTGTTATACCGGCGCTGAAGAAAAGGGATCCGATTAAAAGAAGTGAAAATGATGAATACACGGTGTTTCGTGGAATTGAAACATGTTCCGAGCCAAGGCGGTATCTTAAAAGACCAATCAATAAAACCGGATATGAAATTGAAAAAATAACAGCTCCGGCCTCAATGGAATTAGCGGAGAATGTTTTAAAAAGAATCAATCTGCCGGAATAATAAATCATAAATCCTATAAGCGACAGAAATGCAATAAAACAGAATCTGGCTATTTTCCTCTGATATTCATGAGCAAATCTATAGGTGTTTTCAATTATAAAAAGGGCGAAAATGAGATTTATACATTGGAAAGTTACAATCGTTGTTCCGAATTTGTTAAGTGTCATAACCGGAAAATTGTTTATGACTGTAATTTGCGCCCAAGGCAGGAAAAAAGAACATAGTATTGACAATACAGAAACAGCTGTGAATGTGTACACAGTTTTTAAAATATTTTCAGAAGATATAATTTGTGTATTTCTTAGAAAATAATAGGCAAGAATAAGAAGCATGCATCCTGTAATCTGAAAACAGACAATCATTGAAGTGGCAGGGAAAATGGCAATTTCATCAAACGGCAGTGTAACTGATTGTACACTTGTCCAGCTTAACAAAGGAAAGAGAGCTGCAAGAGAGAATAGCGGAATAGTCAAGCGGTTTTTGTACCGCTGCATCTGTACAAGCATGCAGAGAATTACATTCGAAATGAATGAAATTATTAAGAATGTATCAGTCATGCATCATCCTGAGGTTTGTTCCATCAGGTTTTGTGTGAATCAGTACCCCGGTCCTTGAACTGTTCCACAATTTCTGAAGCTCAACAAAAGGTTTGTTTTCAATAATATCAAGTTGCGGCATTCGCAGTCCCGTTCAGATATTCCAATAGATATTTTCCGGTGACAGATTCTTTCTTCTTTACAATTGATTCAGGTGAACCTGTTGCAATAATTTTTCCGCCTTTATCACCGCCCTCAGGCCCCAGATCTATAACATAATCCGCACATTTAATTACGTCAAGATTGTGTTCAATGACAATCACAGAATTGCCCTTGTCAACAAGCTCCTGAATAACCGACATAAGCATGAGTATGTCCTCAAAATGGAGTCCTGTTGTGGGTTCATCAAGAATATAAAGAGTATTGCCGGTTGCGCGTTTGGCAAGTTCAGATGCAAGTTTTATCCGCTGTGCTTCTCCGCCTGAGAGGGTAGTGGCAGCCTGGCCAAGATGGATATATCCAAGCCCGACTCTGGATAATACTGAAAGTTTACTCTTGACATTACTGATTTTATCAAAAAACACAAGTCCTTCATCAACTGTCATATTCAGAACATCCGCGATTGATTTACCTTTGAAAAGAACCTCAAGCGTTTCTCTGTTGTAACGTTTTCCCCTGCAGGCCTCGCACTCGACATAGACATCAGGTAAAAAGTGCATTTCAATTTTCAATACCCCATCCCCTTCACATGTCTCACATCTTCCGCCCTTGACATTGAAGCTGAATCTGCCGTTTGTATATCCATGTATTTTACTTTCAGGGAGAGATGCGTAAAGATCCCTGATAAGATCGAACATTTTGGTATATGTGGCAGGGTTGGACCTGGGGGTGCGTCCAATGGGCGACTGGTCGATATTAATTACTTTGTCAATATTCTGGGAACCTGACATTGATGTGAATTTCAGGGGGTATACTTTTGATTTGTAAAGCTGTTTCTGAAGTGCTGGGTATAGGGTTTGGTTGACAAGTGAGCTTTTTCCGGAACCGCTGACACCAGTAACGCATATAAGCATGCCAAGGGGGAAATCTACGCTTATATTATCAAGATTATGTCCGCTGACTCCTTTTAGCGAAATCTGATTACCATTTCCAGGTCGCCTGGATACCGGTACGGGTATTGATTTTCTTCCGGACAGATATGCACCTGTCAATGATTTGGGGTTTGCAATTACTTCCTGCGGTGTCCCCTGGGCTGTAATGTATCCGCCATGAATTCCAGCTCCCGGACCTATATCAATAAGATGATCTGCAGCGATCATGGTCTCTTTGTCATGTTCAATTACAACAACCGTGTTTCCAATATCACGCAGGGATGTAAGTGAGCTCAGGAGCCTTTCGTTGTCCCGCGGATGCAGTCCGATACTCGGTTCGTCAAGAATGTAAATTACACCTGTCAACTGTGATCCGATCTGTGTTGCAAGCCGTATGCGCTGCGATTCACCGCCGCTTAATGTGGAGGCTCCGCGGCTCAGGGATAAATAGGGGAGTCCGACATTAAGAAGAAAATTCAACCTCTGGTTGAGTTCTTTAAGAATCTGATGCGCGATTTTTTCTTCCCGGCTTGTAAGCGAAAGGGCTGAAAAGAAACTGTACAGCTGATCAATTGACATAAAAGACAGGTCTGCAATGTTTTTACCTCCGACAAGGACTGCAAGGCTTTCCTTACGAAGACGTGCACCTTTACATGAAGGACATGTTCTCTGTGTCATGAAAGATTCAATCCATTTACGGATATCTTCGGATGCAGTTTCCTGGAAGCGGCGAAGAAGACTTGGGATAACACCTTCAAAAGGCCTTTTAAATTCGCCTTTGCCATTCCCCGAACGCGCTTCCCACTGCATTGAAACCATTTCTTCATCTGATCCGTATAGTAGAATTTTTTTATGTTTATCTGAAAGGCTCTTAAACGGCTTTTCCATTGGGATTTTAAAATGTTTACAAACAGAAATAAGAATCTGGTTGTTCCAGCTCCCTGTTGTTGATGCACCGTTCCATGGGACTATTGCACCGCTGTCTAATGATAATGACTGGTCAGGGACAACAAGGTCAGGATCTATTTCCATAAGAAATCCAAGCCCTGAGCAGGCGTTACAGGCCCCGAAAGGGTTATTGAATGAAAACATTCTCGGAGACAGTTCATCGTAGCTTATCTGGCAGTCAGGACATGCGAGGCGTTCAGAAAAAGTATGCGTCTCTCCCGCGGTACAGTCAATAAGAACTGTTCCGTTGGAACTCATTTTCAATGCGGTTTCAAGTGATTCTGCAAGTCGTGAGCGGATGGATGGGCCATTAATCAATCTGTCAACAATAACTTCAATGGAATGTTTTTTATTTTTGTCAATAACAATTTCTTCGTCAAGGGAATATGCTATACCATCAATGCGCACCCGGATATACCCGTCTTTTTGCAATTTATCAAGAAGGTCTTTGTACTCGCCTTTACGGCCTGAAATAACAGGTGACAGAATCTGGAATTTAGATTTGTCCGGCAGTGAAAGCACTTTGTCCGTTATCTCCTGTACTGATTGACAAGAAATAACACGGCCGCATTTATAACATGTAGGAGTTCCGGCACGCGCAAAAAGTAAACGAAGGTAATCATGTATTTCTGTTGTTGTTCCGACAGTCGAGCGGGGATTGTGACTTGTGGTTTTCTGTTCAATGGAAATCGCAGGCGATAATCCTTCAATGGAATCCACATCAGGTTTTTCCATCAGGCCCAGGAATTGACGTGAATAGGAAGACAGTGATTCCACAAAGCGGCGCTGTCCCTCAGAGTAAAGAGTATCAAACGCCAGTGATGATTTACCGGAACCTGACAAACCGGTAATTACAGTAATCGCGTTTTTTGGAATGACTACATCAATGTTTTTGAGGTTGTGCTCTCTGGCACCTTTTATGATTATATCTTTGCTTTGCATGTTTAATAATTATCTTGTTGTAAATTTAAAGAATGCATGAGGTGTGAAGATACGACAGTCTGCAATATAGCAGCAGTGCTGTTATTGCGAACTATCGGTTGTTTCTGATTTTGCAGGTTCACCGGAATTTTCGAAATCTGAATGATAGAGATTCCATGCATTCTGTACTGCTTCGGTAACCTTTACCCTGTTGAATGGTTTAAATAAGCATGGGTAACGTATTGTTTTGTAAATCTTGACAAGTGTGTGTTTTGGATTGTACCCGAACCCGGTCATTAATGCCATTTGTGAATCGATCTGCTTTTCCTTGATTTTACTGATGAATTCATAGCCATCCATATCAGGCATTGCAATATCAGTAATTACAAGAAAATACGATTTGTTTTCAAGTTCCCTGAACGCATCAGTGGTAGATGATATAATAGTCACCTCCCACCCTTGTGATTCAAGGTAGATTTTTAAAAAATCCAATACGTCGACCTCATCGTCAACAACAAGGATTCGTCTATTTTTTTCCTTTATTGCATAGCTCATATGTTTTATCTATAAGTTCCTGTTTTCCAAAAGGCTTTGTAATGTAAGCGTCGGCATTCATAATGTGCAGACCAACCATTTCATCAAATTGCTGAGACTTTGCAGTTAATATGGCAATTGGTATCTGATTGAATGACGAATCTTTTCTGATTATTTTAAACACCGCCCAACCATCCATTTTAGGCATTGACAGATCTAAAAGAATCGCATCAGGTCTGAAATCCTGAGCGGTCTGATACGCAGATTCCGGATCCAGTACAGTCTGAACTGTAAAATCTGATGTCGTTTCCAGCACTAATTTTACCAGATCTGCAATGTCTCTGTCATCCTCAATCACAAGAATTTTCTTTTCCATACTTTTTAGTACCTCACTACTTCCTCAAAAATTCAGAAAAAAGCCATTTCCAGTAACGCAGGGTTATGAAAAAAGCCCCGGCACTCGCTATAAAACGTAATGCCATCGAAACCAAAGGCAAGGTTGGTATATGATAAGAGCTTGACACAATATCAATTACTGATGCGGTTGCAATACAAAGTGCTGTTGCATATAAAATTTTATAAAAAGGTGGTATCTTAAGAGCTTCACCAAGTTTTTTACTCAAAAATGCAAAAACAATCATAATTGTTATTGACTGAATATCGAAAAGAGTTAGTATCTGTACAATAGCCATCGTTATTTTCTCACTTTACTCATTGTAAGAAAAAGGGACAGCATACTGAGAATGGAGGCAAGTGCGCTTCCAAAAAGGGAGAGGGACAAAATTATTTGAAGTGCAGGTGTATGATTCATGGGAATGTATAAAAGAGCTATATAGACAGAAGCTAATATTATTGCAATAAGAAAGCCTGCTTTAGGCGCAGGCTGATTGATTTTCTTTTTGTAAAACAATGAAATAAGCAGGGCTAATATGTTCAGAAAAATAATGAACGTAATGTAACCTGACAGAAAAAACGTTTCAAATGAAAATGGTACTGCATTAGCCATTATTTTTTTCCGAAAACATTTACAAATGCATCTTGAGGTGTTGAATGTGTAATACCACTCATGATACCTTCACGTCCGCTGAATTTAGATTCAACTTCAATACCTTTTGATGTAATTTTGAAGCATCTAATATCTTTCTGGTGATCAGATCCACGCATTTTAAGGATGCATAGGGCTTTTTCAATTGCACTGTCAATTTCTACATATCTTAATAATGTGTATGAATCTACGATAAATGGAATCTTACTTGTAACGTGGGACACCTGACCTAGAAGACTGTCGTTTTCCCTGAGGAGAATGCTTGCCACATCTTCACGTTTAAGTGCATTGATCAATCGTCGCTCAATATCTCTTAAATCAAACGGATCATCAACAATTCCTTCGAAATGTGTCATACTGTCAATGACAACACGTTTGATACCCAGATCTTCAATCATTTTGACAAATTCACCATCCATTTTGTCGAATTCGGCAAGTGTTGTCTGCGGATCTGAGAAAATGAGTTTTAGCTTTCCTTCAGCTTCAAGCTTTTTGAAATCCCATCCGAAACCAAGTGCGTCGTGATAGTATTGCTGAGGAAACTCTTCGAAGGTTATAATCATGCCCGGTTCATTGTACATGGTGATACCGTTGTAGATAAACTGCATCGCCATGGTTGTTTTACCGGTTCCCGGAGCACCTTCAAGCAGATTGGCAGATCCGCGAAGAAGACCGCCGGAAATCATTTTGTCAAGTGCTTTAATCCCGAAGGGAACGCGTGGTTCATTCATAGAATTCCGCCCTGAATAATGATGTTATAAGAGGTGGCTGTCCTAATTTTCAGAGTGTCAATAATTGTATCGACATTTCAGAGTTTGGAATCAAGGACACACAAAAATTGTATATTCAGCAAAACAAAGCGTAAAATCTTTGTTTTGCTGCTAAATCCAAAATTATTTGTTAAACAAAAAGTATACATAATGTTACAAAATAATTCCATAGAAGAATAACAGAATTATTAAAAATAACGTTTTGCCGCGATAAAATTACTTAAAAAATTAAGTATAGGCAATTTTTTAAGATATCAAAGAACCTGTCGGATCTTTTAATATAATTGTTTGGCAGAAGCAGGTGCGTAGATCAAATTTATAATTAAAAGCTTTATTTACTGTGTTTCCGGTAACTTCATAAATAAAAAGCAGTTGAAAGTTTTATAACTGCCGGGCCCAAATTTATCAGGATTTTCATTGTATGATTCAATTTAAAGATAAATAATCATATCATAAAAAAAGTAATGTAAAAAATAAATAGCCGGATTTTGTTGAATATTAAAAAATAAAATAAGATAATAAAACAAAATTTTAAAAAATGTATACCCTGTATGTTAATGGTTTTAAGTATTTTGTTCTTATAACTCGCAACATATCATGGAGGTACACGTTTTGTGTCTGCCTGATTCAAGAGTTTTGAAATGGTTTTTAATAATAGAAATGTATATTGCAATAGATTAACTTGCTTTTCTACTGTTGCGCAACATTATATTTGATAAATACCTTAGTATAAATCAATACACCACACACATTTTTCATGGAGGCTTGCTGTGGAAATCACCGAAGTAAGAGTGGTATTGAAGAATGAAGTAAAGCTCAAAGCTTTTGCGAGTATTACCCTTGATGATTGTTTTGTTATAAGGGGATTAAAAATCATCAGTGGAGCTCAGGGATACTTCGTTTCAATGCCAAGCCGAAGAAGAAAAAACGGCACCTTTCAGGATCTGGCTCATCCTATTAATAATGAAATGCGTAAAAAGATCGAGGACAGTGTTCTTGATGCTTTTGAAACGGAACTCAACCGACCTGATTCAAATGCCTATGCAACTGTTGCCGCTGGTGACGATATGGACGCGTTTGAGTAAATCTGCTTAATAGCTGAATTTATATGGTTGCCAAAAAAATGTTTTTGGTAACCATTTTCCTTTCTTTTTATTTCAAGAATTATTATATTTAGCGATTGTCATTTTGCTGGGGCGTCGACAAGTGGTAAGTCACGAGGTTTTGATCCTCGCATTCGGAGGTTCGAGTCCTTCCGCCCCAGCCACAATATTTTATTTAAGCGCGGATAATTCCCGGAAAATATGATAATTTCGGGGGCAACTATTCCGAGGAGGGTTCATACTTTGGAAATTATCAAATTGACATCAAGGCCACGTACTGGATCAGGCAAGTCATACACACGTAAAGCACGTGCGCAGGGATGGGTGCCGGCGATTTATTACGGAAAGAAAATCACTCCGGTACAACTTGAGGTAAACCACAAAGAGTTTCAGACTCTTGTTCGTACAAAGAAGCTCACTCATCTGATTAATCTTGGTTTAGGTAAATCTGATGATGAATCAATCGCTGTTATCCGTGAAGTTCAACGTCATGTTATTAAAGATGAATTTTACTTTCATATAGATTTTCATCACGTTGCACTTAATGAAAAAGTAATAGTTGAAGTTCCTGTAATTCTTGAAGGACTGCCTGTCGGTGTTAAAGACAGTCATGGAATTTTGGGTTCTCCTATTAAAATGGTAAAAGTCGAATGTATGCCCATGGATATACCTGAGCATGTTGTAATTGATGTTACTGCACTTGATGTCGGGCATTCAATACATGTAAGAGATGTTGTTATTCCAGGCCTTACAATAAAAGAGGCTGAAGATGAAGTTCTTGCTGTTGTAACTCATCCATCACGTGAAGAGGTGTCTGCTACGGCTGTTGAAGGCGCTGCTGCTCCGGCTGTTGCTGCACCAGCTAAGGGTGCTGCTCCGGCGAAAGCTGCTGCACCAGCTAAGGGTGCTGCTCCGGCAAAAGCTGCCGCACCTGCTGCTCCGGCAAAGAAAAAGTAAGTAAATGTAAATAATGGATCTGCTTAATATTTTGGGGGATTTTAAAAATCCCCCTACTTTTACTGAAAAAGTTGATAATGTAATTTTTGGCCTTGGGAATCCAGGCGAACAGTACGCTTTAACTCGGCACAATGTCGGATTTATCATAGCTGATAATTTTGTCGAGAATCTTGATTCTGTCAGGGTTTCTCATTTTGGTGACGCGGAGATAAAGACCGGTAAGTTTAAGTCAAAGACCATTGCGGTAGTTAAACCATTAACGTTTATGAACCGGTCAGGCGATGCTGTTGATGCGATAGTGAAAGTGTTTGATCTTTCTCTTTCTGCAATTATGGTAGTTGTGGATGATTTTAATATCCCTTCAGGTACACTCAGGGTTCGAAAAAACGGTTCAACTGGTGGCCATAACGGATTAAAGTCAATTCATGCTCAGGTAGGGGGTGATTATCCCCGAATGAGAGTCGGTATCGGACCGTTACCTGATGGAATCAGTGTTATTGATTTTGTTTTAGGGCGGTTCTCTGAACAAGAATTTAGTGCGCTGAAGGAAATAGTTCCTGATGCGGTTGGAGCCTTGAAAATATTCCTTGAGAATAGTGTTGAGGCTGCAATGAATGCTTATAATAAATAATCCTGCCCTGATCTGCGGCCCAGATCAGAGCCTAATGACCAAGGGGGTTTAATGTGAAAAGGCCGTATGAATCGATGATTGTTTTTGATGGAACTCTGCCTGATGATGTTATTCAGAAGGAACAGAAGCAGATTGAAGAACTTTTGAAACAATGTTCTCAGTTTGAAAAAACTGATGTGTGGGGAAAACGCCAGCTCGCATACACAATCAAAAAGAAAAAAACAGGCTGTTATTGTCTGTTTCTTTATGAAGGTGAAGGGGATGCTGTTGTTGCACTTGATAAAGCTATCAAGTTGAATACAAATGTACTTCGCTATCTTACTGTCGTGCGTAATCTGAAAAATGAAGCTGCACGTGCAATTGCTGCTACACGCAAAGAACGTGTTGTACCGGATGCAGATCTTGATATGGATGAAGAACAGGACTAATTTTCCCACAAATCACTAATACTGATCAGGAGTAGGTTATGGCTTTTATTAAAAGAAGAACAAAAAAAGTATGCTGGTTTGAACAGAATGCTGTTGAACCTGATTTTAAAGATATCAAAATACTCTATAAATATGTTACAGAACGCGGTAAAATCGTTCCAAGACGGCTCAGTGGTGTAACTGCAAAAAATCAGCGCAAGCTTGCAGTTGCGATTAAACGTGCCCGTCACCTCGGACTTCTCCCGTTTGTTGCAGAAAACATAAAATAAAAACTTAAGAAAAGTACGAAGGAGTATCATAAAATGGAAGTAGTTTTGATGAAGGATTATGGCAAGCTTGGAAAAGCTATGGATGTAGCGTCTGTAAAAGACGGTTATGCCAGAAACTTTCTTATACCTGAGGGTATTGCTGTTCCGGCAACTGAGGGAAATAAGAAAAAGGTTGCTGAAGCAAAACGCCTTGAGGGTTTACGTGAAGATAAAAAGCAGGGCGAAGCTTCTGAAATCGCAAAGAAAATTGAACAGACTCCATGCACTATTCCTGTAAAGGTTGGTGAGGAAGAAAAGATTTATGGATCTGTTTCTGCACTGGAAATTGCTGAGTTTCTGAAAAAAGAAGGTTTTAATGTTGAAAAACGCAATGTTGAGCTTGATGAGCCGATCAAGCAGCTTGGTGTTTACAATATCAAAATCAACCTATTTAAAAATGTCTCAGCGACACTTAAAGTATGGGTCGTTAAAGAAGATAAGTAATTATCTTTCAATAATTATAAAATTGCCGGTTATAACATATCAGTAATAGCCGGCAATTTTTGTTTAAAAAAACCGCTGAAAAATAGTCCGTGAATCATTTCTTACAGCAAGTACAATTGCATTTTTTTGCGCATATAGCCACTCCTACTGTAACTACTATTGCTACAATAACACTTATAATCCAGATTTTTTTCATTTCTATCCTTTCGCTAAAGTTTTATTCATTTACAAAATGATTTATCATCTTACATCCTGCTAATACATTTCGCTTTGACTGCATTATTATTTTCTGTGAAATTAGATTGATTTCAATCAGATAATCATTCTGGATCAAATTGTATATTTGAAGAAAGTGTATTTCCACAGATTAATTTATTTTAAAAACACGAATTGTTGACTTAATTGTGTCGCAGATGGTATTTGTTAAAGGAATACTGATTTTAGTTTTATTGCGGGAAAAGGGAATTTAATGTGATAAAAAAAATCTGGATAATTTTACCGGTTCTTCTTTTGTTCTGCACTGAACCCATACGCAATTATCTGAAAATTGATAATACAGATAATAAATCCGGCAATACTACAAGAGATACCGGATCTGTATCGGGTAATGTATTAAAAACAGCCGATACTGCTGCCGTTCCAGGAATTTACAGTATCGCACAGTGGTCTGGAAAGGTTTTTTATGTTCTGCCTAAACAGCAGATGTTTGTAAATTTCGGCTATGAGATTTACCTAACGAGAGAGTTAGGTAGCTGCACGGATCAACCTGATACGGCATTAGAACTTAAAAATCATAGAATGCGTACAGATAAAATATCAGGCCATTCTCTGATTTGTCAAAGCGTTGATTCTATGCATGGCGAATGGCTTTTAGTAATGTTTGATTCTCTTATAAATAGAACTCTTTATATTTTAACATATAAAAACGCTGTCAAGGAAATCGTGTTTCAGAGTGATCTTGACAATGCAAGAAAAAGATGGTCCCAAAAAAAGGTCTATTCAAGGCGGGGTATAATCTCTACAAGTGATAAAAGCGGCGGCTATGGAAGTCTGAGACTGGCAATACAGGATTCGCTTATAGTTGATGATGTTTCATTTGGAGTAACACCATTACCGGTAAAACCACTGTGGCTGATTGTTCACACAAGAGACGCCAGGAGCGGCTTTATTCCTATTCGCATAAGCTGGAATAATATGATGAGTGATCTGCCGCGCGACGGAAGGCCATGGGACGAAGACATTCTTGAAGAGGATCCGCTTGTTACATACAATTGGGATTCGTCAATCTGGGAACTGATTAATAATCATCGTGTAATTATAAATATGAACGAAGATCAGGTGCTGTTGAGCTGGGGACAACCAACGGAAAAGTTTACAAGAACAGTGAACGGCAAATCTATGAGCTGCTGGAAGTATCAGTCGCAGACTTTATGCTTTTCAGATAAGTTAGTTTCATTGATATTGAATGAATAAAATCGGTTTGAATACATTACTCAAGTTGGGATTATTCATTAGTGTAATGAATTGTTTTATGGTTTGTTACGATTGCCCCATCTGCTCAGCATTATTTCTTAGATCCTCTCCGGATTTAAAATTGTAATAAATTTTAAATTAGTTAGGCATATTCAAGTAAATCAAGGATTGGTAATATTTAAACCAAAAAAATATAAGAATTGATACAAATGGCAGTGTTCGCAGGAACTATTTTCAGTTGGTATTATAGGGGTTAATGATGAAAAATGTAATTATTTCTACTGTAGTTTCAATTGTTGTTACTGTATTTGTTACGGTTTTTGCAATGAAAAGCCTGAATCAAGGTTCAAATACCAATCACGATCTTGAACAGCTGACAACTGCAGACGCTGCTGTAAAAAAACAGCTGCAATTGATTGAATCGAATATTGTGTCTCAGTTATCTGCATTTGCAGATGCAGTTGAGGCAGATAGAATATTCTCTCTGAAATTTTTCTTTGAAAATGATAAATCATCTCCTGAGGTTGTAGATATCGCCGGGCTTTATATGAAAGCCATGGGTTTTACTGCGTTAAAAGTAGTTGATTCTAAATCTGCCATTATATCATCAGGACATTTTCCGGCAAGTGCCGGAATTGATGTTTCTGCACAGGTACACTCAATTTTGCTTAATCCGGTTCTTGTTTATGAAAACATAATGGACAGACATGTTCTTACAATTCAGGCGAAGAAAGATTTCCGGATTGCGGATTCGTTGTTTTATGCAGTTGGCGGTATTGAGATTAATCAATCATTTTTTGATAAATTAGCACCATGGGATAAAGTAAAAGTTTTTATGAAACATGGGGCAGATTATATTGGAATGGATAATATTAAATCTATTTCAGAGATTAAAGATAACAAAATAATTATTAATGATAAAGAGTATTTCGCTACCAGTATCCCGATTGTATCAGCAAACAGGGGAAATGAGTCATTCCTGATTGTTGTTGTTGAAAAGTAATAGATAGTTACTGGTTTGGTTTGCTTATTAAAAAGAAATTTCTTGAGGACATATATGCTTAAAAAGCATGGTTTACATGTTAAAAAACTTCTGCCGCTTAGTAGTGCAATTATGAAACCGCGACAGATGAGACTAAAAAAATTCAGGCCAAAAGTAAAACTTCTTATAGAACGTGAGCGGTTTACAATAAAGACAGCTGAGAATTACGAAGAGCTCACAATGGCTTTGAAGCTGCGCTATGATGTATTCTACCGTGAACTGCTGAATAGAACAGATCCTGATGGCATGGATATTGACAGATTTGATTTCGGATGTGATCATCTGATTGTCATTGATAAAAGAACCGGTGTATTTGTAGGCACCTACCGCCTTATTTCATCACTGTATGCAAAAAAGTTTTATTCAGAAACAGAGTTTGATTTAAGCGGTATACTTGATCTTCCAGGTGTCAAACTGGAACTGGGTCGTGCATGTGTTCATAAGGACTATAGATCAGGAAGCTCCATTGCGCTTCTATGGCGCGGGATCACCGAGTACATGAAACAGACCGGCACACAGTATCTTTTCGGATGTTCCAGTGTCAAGACAACGAATAAGCTCCAGATTGCTGCTATTCATAAAAAACTGTCACGCGATTATTCTGCTCCATCAACATTTAATACAGTTCCCAGGCTCAGGTTTAAGATAAAGAACTTTGATCACATGATCAGTTCTGTCACAGATGAGGATGAGTTGGCAGTTGATAATATTATCCCGGCACTGATAAAATCATATCTGAATATGGGCGCATTGATATGCGGTGAACCTGCATACGATAAAAAATTCAAGTGTGCTGATTTCCTCACACTGTTTAATATTGATACGTCAAGTGACAAAGTGCATAAGAAATATAAGATATGATTGTTGCGTTAGTAAAGTGTGTAATGTTTATTGTTCTGGTACTGATATACATTCCTGTTTCGTTAACTATTGATATATTCATAAGAAATGAATCAGTAAAGCTGCGGTGGTTTGAGAAAATTACCTCATTTTCCAGTTTAGCGGCATTGAAAATATTTGGAATCCATGTAACTGCTATAAATTTGCCGACCGATAAGAAACAACTGGAAAAGGTCATGGTTGTTTCGAATCATCTCTCATATACTGACATACTGGTTTATGCATCAATATTTCCATCGCTATTTATTACTTCAGTTGAAGTTCAGCGGATGTTTCTTCTTGGACTTCTGTGCAGGCTTGGCGGATGCTTTTTCGTTGAACGAAGGAGTAAGACACACCTTCTAAAAGAGATTGACCGTATAGCTGAAATAATGAAAAAAGGATTTACAGTCACACTCTTTCCCGAAGGAACTTCATCTAATGGGGAGAGGGTGCTTCCATTTAAAGGGGCACTGTTTTCAGCTGCAGAGAAAGCAGTAGTTCCGATTCAGCCGGCTTGTATCAGATATACCTCAATAAACAAACAGCCTTTTACCGCAGATAACCGGGATCTTGTGTGTTATTATGGTGATCATGAGTTTTTTCCTCATCTGAGCAGATTGTTTTCTGTAAAACAAATTACAGTGACAGTGTCATTTCTTGAGCCAGTTGTCAATGGAGCTGTTGACAGAAAAGAGCTGGTAAGTCATGTATTTGCCAAAATCACAGAGTGTTATCAAAAGACAGCCAATTAATCGCTGAAAATCCATAGTGCATATATCTTATAAGACAAATCTGTATCTTCACTGTACTCTTGCATTAATCAATTATTTATCTCAAGTTTTAAGAAAAATTTACTATATTTAATAATAGGAGTTAATTTTTTAAGGAGCGCTTTAATGGAAATTGAAGGAATCAGAAACAATCTATATAATAACAATGGCGGATATCAGAGATCCCGTCATGCCCATATTATTAAGAAAAAAGTAAGCGCTCAGGCTGTGCCCTTTGATGCTGTCACGTTTGAACCTGTGCAGCAGAATGACCAGATTGATCAGGAACGAATGGAACGGATGAAGCTTGCAGATTATATAAATGCTTTGCCTGATGAAGAGGTTAGCAGAAGAATGAAGAAGTTCAACCGCTCATTTGATGATGCTGAGTCTGCTATTGCTGAAAAACTGATCATGGATTCGCTCTAAGTTATTTTAACAGACTGGACTTTTACATGAGTATTACGGAAGATATCCGAAATGCAATAAGTGCAAAGGTTCGTATCTGCTACGAAGCCGTTGATGAAAATACTGCACAGTCAACCCCCTGTATTATCTGTAAAAAAAAGTGTGTAAAGGAAAATATACTTTACCTTTATATTAAGGGTGAAGGGCGTTTGTGTAATGAATGTGGGGAGCGTTTTGTACCCGAAAAGATACGTTCTCTTCAGGAATACAAAATTAAAGATCTTGAGGAATTGATAAATAATACTTCCCCGCGGACTCCATCACTTACTGGTGTCGAGTGGAAAGATGTCAGGAAAAATATTGACGCACTTATGGAGTTGTCTGAGGATCTGGCAAAAGGTGTATCACGGGGAATAGTTGAAGCTCCTGCAGGGCACATTGGCCTGATATATCTTGCAAAGGATATTGTCAAACCGGAACCCCGTGACGGGGAGTCTGAAAAAGATTATGAAATGCGTGTCAAAACATTCAGAATCCAGAAACTCCATGAAAAAATCAGATCCGAAACACTTGGAAGAGTTTCTATATTAAGAAGATATTTCGAAAAACTCGGCATGGTCTGACCCCTTAACCTTAACTTCATCCTTTATTTACTATGGAAATGTTTGATATTTACAATGAAGACGGCTCATCTGCAGCTTATGCTGCAAGCCGAAGCGATGCACACAGAAGAGGATTATGGCACAGGACTGTCCATATCTGGATAGTTAACAATAAGGGAATGCTGCTGTTGCAGAAACGATCCCTTGACAAAGAAACATATCCGGGGTACTGGGATATCTCATGTGCCGGGCATATTGATGCGGGGGAGAGCGCCATTGATGCCGCAATAAGGGAATTATCCGAAGAACTCGGTCTTAATGTATCCAGTGATCTGCTTTTGTATTTGTTTACAATAAGGCAGCAGTACAAAAAGATGTCGCCTAAGATTATCGATAATGAATTTTCCGATGTGTTTCTGCTCAGATATGATAAGGAAATATCTATCGGCAACAATGAACTGACTGATTTACAATATGTGAAAGTCAGTCAGTTGACTGATGGTACAGTATGCCCGCTTGCGGAGCATGAGGAGGAGTATACCATGCTTCAGAAACGGCTGAAGAATAGTTCAAAAAGTGACTTTAATTAAACACTTTCGTGTGCGCCCCCTAATTCCCCGCAGGGGGACTTCATGAGTTCTCCTGTAGGCGATTAAGGGGCGTGTTACGGAAGTAAATAAATCAGCTGTGGCTAACAATATGAGAATATTTGTTTTCTTTTCATTTTTTATTTCTGCAATACTGCTGAGCTGCTCTCCTGCGGATATTGAAAATGGTGGAGAGACTTCAGGCCAATATGATACTGTAACAGCTTCATTTTACAAAGAAGACTCAGTTCACTTTGGAGAAGCGACCTTTTATGGTATTGCGGCTGAAGGTGGAAATTGCGGTCTGCCGTCACCGTCGCCGTGGGATACTCTTGCCGGAGCTATGAATCATACCGATTATCGTAATAGTGAGATATGCGGCGCATGTGTCGTGGTTTCAGGCCCGCTTGACAGTGTGATGATACGGATAAATGACCAGTGCCCTGAATGTAAAGAAGGAGACATTGATCTTACACCTCATGCGTTCAAAAAAATCGGCCCTGTCGAAGCCGGACGAATGCCGATAAAGTGGCATTTTGTTCCCTGTCCTGTAAGTGGAAATGTAGGTATTTATTTTACGTCAGGCAGCTCAGTTTACTATGCGGGAATGGAGGTGAGGAATCACAGAACCCCGATCCGCACAGTTGAAATACTTGATACATTGTCAATATGGAAAGAAGTTCCACGCAAGCCGTACAACCGCTTTGAAGCCCGCAATTTATGGAATCCGCCCTGGACACTTCGGATCACAGATGTGTTTGGTTCCGCTGTCACAGATTCAATGGTTCTGCTTTTACCAGACAGCGTTTATGAAATGTCCTCGCAGTTTCCTTTTGCTGCCCCATAGCTGCAGACATTAGTATTTCTTTCTTAGTCGAATTGACGCATACAGTATTAGTTTTATGTTATTAATAATAACAAACTTTTGGTTTATATCAACAAAAAATGTATTTTCCATGTAATTTTAATGTTATAATGTAAAAAATGCATGGATAATTAATGATAAAACGAATTCAGTCTGAATTGCTCGCAAAATATCTGGGATCTTTTCCGGTTGTTGCGCTGCTGGGTTCGTGATTCCGCTTGAAAAATTTCTGACAGCTGATATTCTGAAATGAGCGGTGGCATTATTTGCGCCTTGAGATAATGATTAGAGTCTGCATGGCTTCTGTAATTATGAAAAATGTCAGACACTGATCAGTTGGCGCCTTTGCCTGTGAACACAACCAGAATTGTACGGATGAGAATTTTTATGTCAAGTAAAATTGACATGTTTTCGAAATAATAAAGGTCGTAAATGACTTTCTGCTTGACATCCTCAAGTGATTCGTCGTATTTGTGCTTTACCTGTGCCCACCCTGTTATTCCCGGTTTCATTTTAATCCGGCGTACATACCAGGGAATTTCTTTTTTTAATTTTTCAACAAATACCGGACGCTCAGGGCGGGGGCCTACAAGGCTCATCTCCCCTCTGAGAACGTTTACAAACTGTGGAATTTCATCAAGCCGGGTTTTGCGTACAAAACGGCCAAAAGGTGTAATGCGCGGATCATTCTTTGTGGCCCACTGCGGCCCGCTTCTTTTCTCTGCGTCAATATACATTGAACGGAATTTATACATTGTATATGTTTTACCGTATTGTCCGACACGTACCTGACTGTAGATCGCCTTTCCAGGTGATGTAAGGCGGATAAGCAGTGCTGTAAGCAGCCAGACAGGCGCACCAAGCGTCAATATGCATACAGAAACCACGATATCCATCAGGCGTTTGATCTGTGCTTCCCATGCAGGCATGTGATCCTGCAGAAGAACAAGAAGCGGTACACCGAAGATCTGATGTGTTTTCAGCTGGCCGCTTATCACATCCATAAGTGATGGAACCATATAAATTATCAGTCGTAAATCGCCGCAGTGCTCAAGTATTTTAAATGCCTCTTCAGCAGATGTGATTGTGTGCCCAATGATAAGGCCGCTTACCTTTTCCTTTTTTACAATTTGAGGAATGTCCTCATAAGTACCTAAAACCTTGAAACCGGCAAAATCAGTATTTTTGAGTGATTCGTCATTGTCAATATATCCTGAAACTTTATATCCATGCTGAGGGTAGGAGGCGAGATCCTTTACAAGGTTTTTCCCTGATTCATTCGCTCCGATAATAAGCACCCTGTTTACTGCAATCCCCTTAACAAAAAGAAAAACAAGGAACGTATGAATTATAAGTCTGTCCGCAATTGAGAAAAAAAGCATGCAGCTGCCGTAGGTGAGAATAATAGGCAGCTTTGTTGGTGTAAACAGAATCCTTGCATCCCCGGTCTGCGCAAAAATTCTTATCTGGTCCGCTGATGTTATTACAAGTAAAAAAAACACTCCAAGAATTACTGTGCGCGCAACAACAAATGCTTCATCAATGCGTGATTCCTTATACCAGTCGCGATACAACCCCGTAAAGAAGAACATACCGATCCAGATGACAGTCAGAATAATCGCAGGAGTAAAGTAAGATGAAAAACTTATCGACGGATCAAAACTTGCCGGAAAAAAGTTTGATTTGTAGCGAAGCCATATAGATGTAAAAAGGGCTACATTTATTGCTAATATGTCAAATAAGAATGTTGTGCTTTTTTCAATAAGGCGGATAGGCATATAGTCAATTACCTCTTATAAAATATTCAAATAGCTGCGGCCCGGAATAGATTTTCTTACCTGTTGAACTTTTTTCAGAGTATTGAGTGCTGTGATCACTTTGTATATCACCTCCGCACATAATAAAAGGAACAGGTTCGGAGGAGTGAGTTTTAAGAGAAACCGGGGTTGCATGATCCGGTGCGATAAGAATTTTAAGCTCAGGGTGAATAAACTGGTATGCACGCATTTCACCGACAACAAATCTGTCGAATTCCTCAATGGCCTGGATCTTTTTCTGTAAATCGCCCTGATGAGAAGTTTCATCAGGTGCTTCAATATGAAGATAGACAAAATCTTCAGTTGCAAGTGCACTCTTTGCCGCAGCAACTTTACCCGCGTAATTTGTTCCAAGGTAACCTGTTGCCCCTTCGACAATCCGGACTTGTAAACCGGCAAGCACGCCAAGGCCGCGCACAAGATCAACTGCTGAAATTACTGAGCCTGTCAAACCGTAACGATCCTGAATTTTTGGCAGTGTGAGTGCTTTTCCCTGACCCCACAACCAAATGTCTGTCGCACCTTTACCTTTGCCAAGTACTTCGGAGTAGATCCTGGCTATCTCGCTTTTTGCTCTTTCCATAAGCTCTATGATGAGTGAGTCCCCGGGCCCGATAGGCATGTGGGAAACGACTTTCTGATCTGTAATATCATGAGGCGGAGTGCAGTTGAGACCGCCGGGAAAAAACTTTACAACAAGAATGTGACGATAACTGATTCCGGGATAGAACTGCACAGTATCGGTTCCCAGTGCTTTTTGAAGCTCTCTGATAATTACAGTCGAGTCCTGTGTGCTTATGTGACCTGCGGAGTAATCGATCATTGTTCCATTGTCAATTGTAACAAGGTTGCAGCGAAATGCTGTATCTTCGGAAGTCATGGGGATGCCGAGGCTTGCAGCTTCTATCGGAGCACGGCCGCTGTAGAACTCCGAGGGATCGTAGCCCATAAGAGAAAGATTTGCAACATCACTGCCCGGAGAAAATCCGGATGGAACAGTTGCCACGCGTCCGACAATTCCCATTCTGGCAAGTGCATCCATGTTTGGCGTTGACGCGTACTCCAGAGGAGTCTTGTTGCCAAGCTCCACAACAGGTCTGTCCGCCATTCCGTCACCGACCAGTATTGCGTATTTATTATTCATAAAAAAATATTACTTTCCGCGAATCGACCTGATAAAATCCCTGACCGCTGATTTCATGGATTCTATGTCAATTACCTGATTATGTCTGATTTTACGTGTGTGCAGATTGTCAACAGCCCGATGAACAGCTGTTCCTGACAATAAGGCAATTTCCCTTATTGCAGCGAATTCGTCATTGCCTGCACTGCCTTTAATGCCGCTCAGCACATCACAGCTGAATTTGTACGGGCTTGCGGTGGATGCAATGATCATCGGGATGGCTGCATCACCAAGATCTTTACCGACAGCAACAGCGACAGCTGTGTGTGTGTCAATAATCACTTTTTTTGTCCGGTATGTATCTGCAATAGTTGCAAGAACTTTACTTTCATCCACCCAGCTAGCGCTTATCAGTGAATCCATACGGCTTTTTATTGCTGACCCGACAGAAAATGATCCGGTGTTGTCAAGTGAATCATACCATGATTTCACCTGCATGGAATCATGGCCGCTTATTTCAAACAGAAAACGCTCGAGATTTGATGAAATCAGTATGTCCATTGACGGGGATACTGTTTTATGAAAATCCCTGTTTCTGTTATAAATGCCGGTCTCGAAAAAGTCTGTAAGCACATTGTTTTTATTGGATGCGCAGATAAGTTTACGTATAGGCAGGCCTGTCATTTTTGCATAGTAACCGGCAAGAATGTTGCCGAAATTTCCTGTAGGTACACAGAAGTCAACAGGATCTCCATATTTTATGCTGCCTTTTCTGACAAGCATGTTGTATGATTGATAATAATAAATTATCTGCGGACAGAGACGGCCCCAGTTGATCGAGTTTGCCGATGAGAACTCGAAACCCTGTGATTCAAGCTCCCTGCGAAGTTCCGTGTCACTGAAAATATTCTTTACGCCTGTCTGGCAGTCGTCAAAATTGCCCCTGACAGATACTACACTTGTATTATTTCCGTCAGTGGTGTCCATCTGTAAACGCTGAATTTCACTGACTCCGCCATTGGGATAAAACACCATGACAGAGATGCCGTCAATATTCTTAAATCCTTCAAGCGCGGCTTTGCCTGTATCGCCTGATGTGGCGACAAGAATCACAGTGTGAGATTTGTTGCCGGTTTTTCTTTTTGCAAATGTCATGAAATGAGGCATGATCTGCAGCGCCATATCCTTGAATGCGGCAGTCGGCCCGTGCCAAAGCTCCATAAGGTAACGATCGGCATCTATCTCTGTAATGTCAATAATACTCTTTGTGTCAAATGATTTTTCATTGTATGCACTGCATACACAGTCATCAATTTCTTTTTCAGAATAGTCTGTTAAAAATGACGAAAGGACAGTACGGGCTGTTTGCTGATAAGAACTATCTGGTGAAATCTTCGGCAGAACCGGAATGGACTGCGGCACAAACAGCCCGCCATCGGGTACCATTCCAATATTGATTGCCTGTGCTGAATCAACAGGCTCATGATTTCCACGGGTACTTATATATTTCATAACATTTCTCTTTAATAATTCTCAGGTTTTAATATCTCCGGTACTAAATTCTTTTTAGACATTAGAGATGGTAGTGAGAGATATTTATAACCTGCTGTTTTAGAAGACTAATCAACAATTCTTATAATCTGAGTTTTATCTTTTGTATAGTCAGCTTTTTCGATTTCAGAAACCGCTGACCTGATTCCTTTTTCTGATGCAAGATGGGTAATGATAATAATAGGGACGCTGTTGTTATCATGTCCCTCTTTCTGCATCACAGAGGCAATTGATATTCCCTGGTTTCCAAGATAAGTCGTAATTGACGCAAGCACTCCTGGGCGATCAATAACTGTAAATCTCATGTAATATCGTGATTGAATACTGTCTATCGGATTTACATTCACAGTGTGAGTTGTCGAGTAATAATTCATCGGAATGCGGATATTGTTTGCGCTTGCAATGTTTTTTGCCACGTCTATAATATCACTTACAACCGCAGATGCTGTCGGCATTTCACCGGCGCCTTTACCATAGAGAAGAATCTGCCCTACAGCATCGCCTTCAAGCAGCACAGCATTGAACACATCGGATACTGATGCGAGAATATGATCAGTGTGAAGCATCGCAGGGTGAACACGCACATCTATGGAGTTTTCACCTGCTTTTCTATTGATAATTCCCAGAAGTTTTATTGTGTAGCCGAGTTCCTTTGCAAATGCAATATCCTGGCTGCCGATTGCAGTTATACCTTCTTTACTGATTTTTTCGTATGGCACATAGCCGTTACTTATCAGTGATGCCATAATTGCAACCTTATGACCGGTGTCCCCCCCGCCGACATCAAGCGTCGGATCAGCCTCCGCATATCCCTTTTCCTGTGCAAGCTTGAGTACATTGTCAAAAGGAAGACCTTCCTGAGACATTCTTGTAAGAATGTAGTTACAGGTTCCATTGATGATGGTCTTGACAGAAAGAATGTTGTTGCCCGCAAGGCCCTCACGGATTGCCTTTATTACAGGCATTCCACCGCCCACTGATGCTTCAAAGTAAAGAGATACACCGTTTTTCTCAGCGCATTCAAATATCTCCGGACCATGTTCCGCAATAAGTGCCTTATTTGCAGTGATAACATGTTTTTTATTCTGAAGGGCATCCAGAACAAGCTTTCGTGCGAATGTTGTACCGCCCACAAGTTCTATTACAATGTCAATTGTTTTATCATTAATGATATCCTGTGCATCAGCTGTGCAGGTTGCATCACCAATTGGAAGAGTGTCAAAACGTGATGTTATTTTATCAGCGATGCGCGTCAGCCGTACCGGAAGACCAAGATCTTCACGTATCGACCTGATTCTGTTATTCAGAACTTTGACAACACCGCCGCCTACAGTTCCAGCCCCAATCAAACCAATAGAAATTTCTTTCATTCTATTGTCCTTTCATAAATATTTCGATATGTCATCAATCGTAGAAAATAATACCTGTACTTCCTGAAACGGGGGGGAAAATGGAGGATCAGTGTTCAGGAAACATTAATTATACTGAAATTAAACAGATGCTGCTATTCTTCTTTAAATTTCTGCTCAAACAAAGAGGTTATTGCTGCAATTGCATCTGATTCATCAGGACCATTGGCGCGGACAGTCACAATACTATCACATCCGGCAGCAAGCATCATTACACTCATAATGCTTTTTGCGTCAGCATTTGCACCGTCTTTTATCAGATTAATACTCGATTTAAATTTCATGGCAGTCTGGACTATCATTGATGATGGCCGTGCGTGCAGACCGAGCTTATTTATTACTTTAATATCTTTCTCTATCATACTGCTTTATTTCTTTTTCTTTCCAAAACCCAGTTTCACCCTGAGTTTTAATGCATCACCCTGAACTTCATTAATCAATGTATCGAGATCACCGACAGTGGATTTGAGGTCTTTATAAAATTGTTCGTCTTTCATAAGTAAACCTATCGAACCTTTCCCGCTGTCAATCTGATCAACAATTCCCTGTACAGAAAGTGCAAGCGTATCGATCCGGTTTACTACTGTAATGCCGTATGATGTCAATGCGGCACCGTTTTGCATAATAGTATCAATGTTCGGAGTGCTTCTGTTAATAAGCGTTCTGAGGTCTGAGGTTACAGTTGAGATATCTTTTATACTGCTGTTTATAAACGGCTTGTTTTTTGCCAGGATCTCCTCTGTGATTGCAGATATTGAATCCAGTCGTACAACAAGTGTTTCAAATACCCTGATAAATGAACTGTCACCCACAGTTGTGTTGACAACCGAGTTTACATTTTTAACCAGAACCTGAACATCGCCGAGAACATCCCCGAGCATTCCCATTGCTTCTGCAATTCCGGTATCAAAATAGCCGTTTATAAATGTGGTATCCTGTTTTGTTGACGGCTTATAGGGCTTGCCGCCCAGAGACATCTGAATACCAACCCCGCGTTCACCCATCAGTCCGACATTCTGAACAACAATTTTACATGAATCAGTAAGGGTAATTGATTTGTCTATTTCAAGAGTTGCCGAGACTTTGTCACCCCGAAGATCAATTTTTGAAACACTGCCCTTTGAAACCCCGTTTGCCATTACCGGATCACCCACCTGAAGTGTTCCGACATTGGGAAACAGGATCGTATAGGAAACAAGCTTGCGGGTTACAGAGACTTCTTTAAGCCAGAGCACTCCAGCAATAAGAATGAACAAAGCTATAATGATGGATCCTCCGACAATCAGATCCATATTTGTTTTTTTCAACGACTTTGTCCTTTCATTACCTGAGCACTGCAGATGGCTGAATGTTATTCAGAAGCATTGAATTGAGTAAGTTCTGCATGTGACTTCTGAAAACTCAGGATAGATATTTGCAGAATCAGGCTGAATGCATCCATGCTCAAAAGATGCATTCACCTGTATAATATACTAAGTTTTATGATTATGTTCCTTGATCTTTTCATTGATCTTTTTTAGCTGACGTTCAGTTTTTTCAAGAGCTTCATCAATTGCCTTGCCGATATTTTCAGCTCTGGCACTTGCGACAACTTCATGACCCTTTGTATGCATTGTTATTTCAACGGTTTTTTCAAGTTTTTCACTATCAAGAATGACATGACATTCAGTAATTTTTTCATAGTACTTCTCCATTTTTTGCAGTTCGGCGGTTATTGTGTCCTGCAATGTCTGAGATGCTTTACTGCCGTGACGTGACGTAATCTGTATTTCCATAGTCACCGCCCCCTTCTTTAATATTAAGTTTTTAGACACCTGATAGATTCCGGGTAATAAACACGTACGAATCTATTCCCTTAACCATTATTAAATTTTACAATACTTATCTGATAAATGGTACTACTTTTAATATAGTAACTGGACTTCTGAGAGTACAGCTAAACAAACGATTTTTCTTATAATATCAACTCTGAATTTTATTGAAAACCTGCTCCGCCATGTATGAGCTCCTTACAAACGGACCTGAAAATACTGCTGAAAATCCAAGTCCAAGACCATATTTTTCATAAGATGAAAACTGCTCCGGGGTGATATAATCAATAACAGGCGTCTCTTGCTTTGACGGGCGTAAATACTGTCCGATTGTCATAATACGGCATCCGCAGGAATGCAGATCTTTCATGACTTCATGCACCTCGTTCTCATTTTCACCAAGCCCGACCATTATTCCTGATTTTACAGTAAGTCCGTATAATGATGCCTGCGAAAGGACATCAAGCGACCTTTTATATATTGCCTCAGGACGCACCTGAAGGTATAACCGCGGTACAGTTTCGATATTATGGTTGAAAATATCCGGTTTCTTTTCAAAAACTATTTCAAGGGCTTTTTTATCACCCTGAAAATCCGGAATCAGGATTTCAATAGTAACATGTGGCAGCGTCTCTCTGATTCTTTTTATAGTTTCAGCATAGATAAATGCACCGCCATCAGGCAAGTCATCCCGTGTCACTGAAGTGATCACCACATGACGCAGATTGAGTGCCCTGATTGCGTCAACGATTTTTTTGGGCTCATCAGTATCAATCTCTGATGGAGTTCCATGCGTTACTCCGCAGAACCTGCAGAAACGGGTGCATGTTGTTCCGAGAATCAGAAATGTCGCAGTTCCCTTGTTGAAGCACTCGCTGCGGTTGGGACACCCGGCTTCAACGCATACAGTGTGAAGGCCTTTTGAATTTATACTCTCTTCAACACTTTTCTGCTTTCCGCAATGTGCAACAGGGCGTTTAAGCCACTGAGGATAACGTTTTGCTTTGTTGTTTTCGTTATTCTGAGTTGTCATTTACCTGCTGCCTTCTTCGAAAACTATCGTGCCTGCGACACAAAGATTACGATTATATAAATATTCGTTTGCGGGTGATAAATATTGTTCACCTGGGTTATAATTTGTTATTCTAAATAGGGTTATTCGTATTTCTGGCGCATCCGTGCAGGAAGAATTTTAAGCTGTTCGCGGTATTTTGCGACAGTTCTGCGAGCTACACCAAGAGTTTCTTTTTCGAGCATTTCAGAGATTTTCTGATCAGACAGCGGTTTTTTTGGGCTCTCTGCCTCAACAAGTTCCCTGATCCGGTTTTTTATTCGCTCGGAAGAAATATCTGCGCCCTCTTCATCGTGACCCACAGCTTCGGTGAAAAAGTATTTGAGTTCAAATATCCCGTGAGGTGTCTGAACGTACTTGTTGCTTGTCACTCTGCTGACTGTTGAAATGTGCATTTCAATCATGTCCGCAATGTCCTGCAGTTTTAAAGGATTGAGATTTGGCGGCCCTTTTTCAAAGAATTGTGGCTGTTTCTCGATTATTGCATACATTACCCTAAGCATAGTATTCTTGCGCTGCTCGATTGATTTTATAAACCATGAAGCACTGTTGAATTTTTCGCGCACGTATTTTTTTACATCACTCTTTGCAGTGCTTCCTTTTCGGAGGAGATTTGCATAGGAGTGGTTGATATGCAGGGACGGAATAGAGCGGTCATTAAGCATCGCTATAAATTCGCCATCAATTTTTTCAACAATCAGATCAGGAATAATGGTTGATTGATTGTCGGGATTGTACTGGTAGCCGGGTTTTGGATTGATTGTTTTAAGAATGTCAATCGCATCCTGAATCTGTTTTGGCTCTACATTATAAAAACGGGAAATTTCGGGGATTTTTAATTTCTCAAAGAGATCCCAGCTGTTTTCTATAATTTTCATTGCAAGAGAACCCTCAAGCCCCCTTTTTCTAAGTTGAAGCATCATGCATTCGCGAAGATTTCTTGCTCCTACTCCGGGCGGGTCCATTGACCATATAATCTGCAGAGCCTCTTCCATTTCACAAATATCAGCACCGGCAAAGGCTGCAAGATCAGCAAGCGCGATTCTAAGGTATCCGTCAGAATCAAGGCTTCCGATAATAAGCTGAACAAGAAGCTGTTTGCGTTCAGGAAGGTTTCTGTCAGTAAGAAGTCCAGTTAAATGCTCATCAAGGTTTTTCTGATAAACCGGAGACTGCTCGTAGCGGTCTTCATTGTGATCGATCTCTTCATTAAATGAATAGCCAAGATCAAACCCTTCATCAAGATACTCCTCCCAGTCAATCGAGTCCTCGTTTACATCAACTTCATCCGCAGCTTCTTCTTTTTCTTCCTTTTGATCACTTACACGCTCCTCCTCCATTGTCTGCTCACCGTTTTCATCAATTTCCTCGGTGGCATCAAGCATCGGATTCATCTCAAGTTCAGCTTTTAAAAGCTGTTCAAGCTGCAGAGTGTTAACCTGCAATAATTTTAAAGACTGTATCATCTGAAATGAAAGCTTCTGCTGAAGCTTCATTGACAGGTCGAAACCAAGATTCAAAGGGAACTCCTGACGAGTAATTTAACGATCTCAGAAATATTATCCGGAGAATGCCGGCAGTTGTACACCGCATAACTGAAAGATCAGAGAAAAGTACAAAAAATCTGATAAGTAGTTGTATTAACAACAAATTCAGATGCTTACGCATATTTTATACAGTGTTTTGACAGTGCCAGGCTCTCCTGCTATCAAATAGTATACCATAAAAATAATTTTGTACACAAGGATACTTGAAGGAAAAACAGGTTATTTTGATTTTAAGGTGAAATTGCTGTTTTTATGGGGAATACTGTTGTAACTATGTAAATGTTGTTGCGTGTAATAATTAAGTAATTAGACTTCAATCAAAAGTGTTTCACTTGAATTGATATATTTACGTTTTATGTAAGCCATGTATTTGAACGAAACCGAAATGATAGTGATAGTTTCACTGTCTTGTAAATAACAAGCTTGTTGTTGTCAATAAAAATTGATAAATAATTTCTATTGTTGTTTTCTGGTAGAAAACACTTTTTTTACAAACTATAAATTATTTGCATACAATAAGGCAGCAATATTTATTTTCTAATTGTTAATAACTGGGGATTGAAATGCAAATGAGTTAGTAATAATGCTTGACTTGACTGTGATGATTGCAAATGCTGATGCGTAAATAAAATATAGAACCGTATTTTTTGAAGCTTTTAAAGAAAGTGAATCAGAAGTAAAATAGCGAAGTTAGATTGTTTATAATCAATAATTTTTAAAAAGGAATTTAAAATATGAAAACAAGAAGTAGATTTTGTAAATCAGTAATAGCAATGGCAGCAATTTTATCATTGTCAACACAATCAATTTTTGCGGATAATTGGACAACATCAACATCGGGAAAAATAATTTCAGGATCGAGTACAAATGTTGGAATTGGTACATCGAATACAGGAAGCAAGATACAAGTAAATGGTAATGCAGCTATTGGTTATTCTTCGAGTTCAACAGCGCCATCAAATGGACTAGTTGTTTCAGGTAATATAGGGGTTGGTACAACAACTGTTGGCAGCAAATTGCAAATAAACGGTAACACTGCAATTGGCTACTCATTAAGTACAGTTGCACCAACAAACGGCTTGATTGTGTCAGGGCAGGTAGGAATCGGTACTATTACTCCTTCTTCTAATATTAAATTGGACGTTAATGGAGTGGTAAAAGCAAGTTCATTTACAGAAGATGGAATCTATAATGTTAAAATTTATGGGGCTAAAGGGGATGGTTCTACAAATGATAGAGCCAGTATACAAAATGCAATTAATGCTGCAATGCTTGCAGGACGAGGAATAGTATATTTCCCTGCAGGTAAATATGTAATTGACTCAACCCTATATATTGGTACACATATTGGTACAAGTGAAAGTGCAAAAGGTTGTAACATCAGTTTGAAAGGTCAGGATAAAGTAGTATCATTAATAATTGTAAAAAATGGAAATAATGCATTTCATTTTCAAGGTGGTTCAGCTTCTGCAGGGTGTAATCCAATAGATTCGCTATCTATAAATAATAAAATAAGTGACCTTACAATTTACAAGCCAAGTATTTCTGAAGGTGGTGTTAATGGAGGTACAGCAATTAATTTAGATCATGCTTGTGGAATATTTGTTGACAACATAGATGTTTTTGCATCAGGACTTCAAACTCGTTTTGCTATTGGAATAGAAATATCAAAATGGAACTGCAAGGTTAATAATGTTTCAATACGGGATGCAGATCGAGGTTTTTTTGTGCATAGCAGTGATGCGAATTCAAATACTATTAGTCAATGCATTGTTCGTAATTGCGGCTATGGTATTTTTGTCAATGCTTTTGCTGGGAATTCAATAATATATAGCGATATTGAAGAATGCGATACAACCGGAATATATGTTTATGCAGACGCCAATGGACAAACTACAGGACTGAATATAACAGGAAATTACCTAGAAGGTAATGGTAAAAACCAGCATAATCAGTTATGGATAAACAGGCCGGCAAATGGGTTAGCTAGAGGAATCTTGATTTCTGGTAATTATTTGAATGCTCAAGGTGTAAGGGTTTTTGGTGGTTCAAATGATGTTCAAACACCTTATGAGATTGTTGATAATGTTGCGGCCAGTAGATGCACTTTTATATGTAATACTTATTATTTGACAGATCCCAATGGTGGTATATCAATTAGGAGTGAGGGTGTTCATGTTGGAGTTTCTCCTGCAGACAATTTTGATTTTACAACAGGTAATATACAAGTTCAGGGAAATTTGATACTTAATGGAGTACAACAATAAGAATATTTGTTTTGTTGTAAATTTTGCAAAAAAATATTAGGAATCTATCATATAAGGAATCATGAAGATAATTGTGAAATTAATATATTCCCAATATCTGTACTCAAAGAAATTGTAAGTAAATTGTAAGTAAAACTTATATATGTAAATACATAATTAGCTAAATGTAAAGGAATAAAATGTTAAGAAAAATTACTGCAATTATTACATGTATTCTAATGTCTGGGATACTATTGTCAGCAAGTGCACTTGGTGATTTTTACGGAACAGTCAAATTTGTTTACAATTGTTCTGATACTAGGTATGAATTTCAACTTGATGGTTATAATGAAAATTTTGTTGTAATTCATGGATCAAATCTATATGAATTAACTGAAGAACATTTCAAAAGGACCTATGCACTATTATTGGCAGCACACGTAAATGGCAATGAGATTTATGTGGGAACAGGGCAGAATAATGGCTCTCCATTAAATACTGGTGGAAATTGTGGCAATTCTACACGTATGTATAACTGCCATCATATTGGTATTCGTAAGTAATAGATTTATTCAATAATGTATTTGAACAAATCTAAAAGGAAATTGTTTGTTCTTACAAGAAAAATAATCAATTGATTTCAGTTTTAATTTTCTAATGGAAAAATTGTAATTGCGTGTTGAATTGCAGAAACATTTCAACACGCAGTTTATTGCAGTTTTGCTGAATTGTAAACTATAAACAAAAAAGAATATACAACATGAAATATTTAATTTTACTATTACTTCTATTTGTCAATATATACAGTAATGATAACAATGCTTTTAGGATTGGCCTTCCTGTTACTATAGACAACGACAACAGTTCTGATATTTTTACTAATTCGGAGGATCATAATAATAATTCGTTAAAATATGATTTTACGCGAACACAGCTTTGCCCGAATGATGGGAATTTGGATGTCAATGGTAAGAGTGAAAACACAAATGGAATCCGATATTATGATCACAACCTTCAAAATAGTTTTACATATAATGGAACAACTTACATTTTTGTTGAATATCGAGGTCAAATATGCGCTGTTGAAGCTGGTCTAACGAGATCACAACCAATTCGCCTTACTGATTTTGTACAGGTTGAGGCACTTGACTATTCTGCATTTGATAAATCAACAGGAATACTGTACGTTCAAACAGTAGAGTGTTATAGTAATGGTACTCTATTACCTGACGATAGGCTAAAAAATGCTGCTGGCAATTATAAATACAATACAATTTTTGCTGTAGATGTATATAATTTACTTGACGACGTGGCAAATATTTCAATATCTCCAAATAGAGATGATTATTTTACACAATTAGCACAATTACCGACACTATCCAGAGTCTATGGTACCGGATGCGGTTTTGTTATTGATAAAAAGCGAAATAGGTTGTTAGTTGCAGCTACTAATGCGAATGCTCGAACGAATTATCATATAGCTGATCCAACCCCGGATATTGCAACATTTGATTTTACAAGTATTATTTATTCAATTGATATTTCTGAGAAACCGAATTTTTCAATAAGAAAACAGGATAGAATTCCGACTAATTTACTTGAGATTGGTTTTGGCAAACTAAGCATAGGCCACATGTTTATAAATCCATGGAATGAAGATATTGTCGGAATCGACAATTATGCCGGATTTCCTTATGATCGAGGCTCGGGTACACAAGACGAGCGTAACGAAACTGCCTTATGTGAAAAATATAATCAATTAGCAAAAAGCTTTGATAATAGTGCCCCCTCCTGTTTTACATATCTTGACTTTTCTAAAGATTCTGAACATCCGAGGGTGTTTCATTTGACAGATCCGTCATTTACAGGAAATAATGATATAGAGCACGACCGTCGTTTTTGTCATTTCTCATTTATATCAAAAGATGCTATTATTGGATGTGAAGATTATTATACTGGGTTACATCAATTCAGGCAATATATTTTTCTAATGGGTTACCCATATGGGAAAAAATTATGTGACATGTATAGCGATGATGCTACAATAAACAATATCACTCTTGTTGATGCAATTACCTATTACAACGTTTCAAAAGATTTTGGAATTGAAGGCAAATCACCTTCACATGTATCGATGTCCCCTGATCGAAAATTCATTGTTTACGATTTTGGTTTCGAATCTAATCCATCATCTGATCTTGATTCCTTGGCACTTTTATTTAAAACTGCTGATGGGAATAAACATGTTTTTACAATTACAAAAAATCTTCAAAACAGCGGTACCGGCAAACCAGTACATCCGCACGCAGGATTTTTAGGCGATAATAAAACAATAATTTTCAATGCTAAAATGATGGGTCTAGCTAATACTGGTAAGGATGATTCGTTTGGTGAAGGTGAATATGTGGTAATTCCTAATGCTCTTTTGAATCTTCCTATTGTTCCATTTGCAAGTTCGTTTGAAGAGGTAAAAATAAAACCAAATAAAGCTGCTGGTTCTCCATTTAGACTTCTTGTTTCAAAGACTGAAATAACGCAGGAAGAATACTACAGGTGTATGTTAAAAAATCCTTCAACAAGAAAAAACGCTTCAATTTCATTACCAGTTGAGAATGTTACATGGTATGATGCAGTACTTTTCTGTAATGCCAAAAGTAAAGAGTGCAGGTTAGATACCGTTTATAGTTATACTGGTTTACCAGTATATGATTTATTAAATTGTACTAATCTTTCTGGAATATCTATTAATTATAATAAGAACGGTTATCGGTTGCCAACAAAAGATGAGTGGATTTATGCTTACAGGGCAGGTACAACGACAGATGACGCAATACCTTCCGGATCTAATATTTCTGATTATGCGTGGTATTATGGAAATGCGGGTCTTTACGAAGAAACTCAATCTGTTGCAACAAAGCTTCCAAACTTATGGGGCCTTAATGATATGGCTGGAAATGTTCAAGAATGGACTACGACAAATAGTCAAGAGGCATTACTATTTGAAGGTTCAATAGTTCATGTTTTAGGGTATTTGAATAAAAATTGGACTAAAAATTATTTTGTAGATAAAGACGTAAAAAATTATTATACCGGTTTTCGAACTGTTCGTAAGAAGGCGGATATAACACCTGTTCTAAATCTTCTTCTGAATTGACAAATGTATTAAATGCAATTAAAGAACGCAGGTAAAATTGAAGTTAAAAGTATGCTATGGGAGGTGTCAGTTTAAAAAGAAGCAGTATTTGCAGGCTCAATGTGTTACATATGCTCATTTAGTAAATATTAATTAGATGTATAATCAGAATGGATTTTTTAACAATAATCAGATTGGAATTCTATGAAAAGGTATATTTGTTTTTTTGCAGTAATTTTATTTGTAGTTGTATCTGCATTCGCTGGAGATTTTGGTAAAATTGCAAAGCTCGAAATGAATACTGACGGAACGTTCAAGTTTGCATTTGACAATAGTGGAAATGTTACAAATCCTGATCAGTATTATCTTGTCAATTTCACTGGTACAGACATTATTTCAAGATATTTATCAGTAGCTCTTACTGCAAAAATAAACGGGCAGACGGTTAATGTCGGTGTTGGAACGACTACTAATGGTATGATAAATGTAACCTGGATGGAAATAAAGGATTAAGTTCCTGAAAATTAAGTTGATTCTAAAAATGTTTTTCAGGCATTTTCAATGACTTGTGTTTTTGGTAAAGTCTGAGCAATAAACAATTGGGCAGCACTGTTATGCTGCCCAATTTTAGCAGGCGACATTTAATGCAGGTTTTTTTTGCAGCCATCATTTATTGTAAACGTAAAATGTTCTAAGTTTAAAACCAGTCAAATTTTACACCCAACAATGTACTGACATTCAAGCAAAAACCAGCAAAAACGGTTATATTAATACATAATATTTTCAAAGGAAATAAATATGTATAGAATAAGAATCGTTTTGATGCTTTCAGTATCAATTATTGTTTCCGTATCCGCTCAGGAGACCCTGCGCAAGTATGCTGATAAAATCGGACTCAGCATCGGTGTATGCATGGGCTCACAATTCGATAATAACAATACAACTCACAATAACCTTGTAAAACAGGAGTTCAATACAGTTGTCGCTGAGAACAGCATGAAAGCGCAGTATATTCATCCATCAAAAGGTAAAACTAGTTTTGGCGGACCAGACAAACTCCTCAAATTCGCTCAGGAGAATAACATGCAGATGAGAGGGCATACACTTGTCTGGCACAGTCAGAATGCAGGCTGGATCTGCAGCGGATCCCGTCAGACCTCACTTGAAAACATGAAATACCATATCGAGACTGTAATGAGCCATTTCAAAGGGAAAATATTTCAATGGGATGTTGTTAATGAGGCAATGGACGATGCAAGCGGGAAGCTGCGCAGTTCAGACTGGACAAAGTCCATTGGCGATGATTTTATTGATTCAGCATTTGTATATGCACATGCAGCGGATCCGGATGCTAAACTTTTTTATAATGATTATAGTACGACAACGATTAATACAAAGTCGACTGCTATTTACAATATGGTTAAAAAGATGGTTGACAACGGTATTCCGATTCATGGTGTCGGTTTTCAGTGTCACCAGAGTGCCACTGACGGAAACGATGGATTGTACAATAAAGTAAAGGAAAATTTTGATCGTTTCGCAGCACTTGGCCTTGATATTGCAATTACAGAACTTGATGCAAAGGGGTCTGATCAGACTGCTCAGGCCAAAGTCTACTCGACATTGATGCAGATTGCAATTGATATGCCTGCGGTTACAACTTACATGATCTGGGGTGTTCGCGATCAGGATTCATGGGTCAGTCCGACACCGCTCATGTATAATAACAGCTGGCAGCCTAAAGCCGCTTATACCGCAGTACTTGAAGTTCTCAAGACCGCCGAGATTGTCAGAGTGGCCGGACGCACCGGACAGATACAGAGAGTGTCAGAACCGGCAGTGAGATTTGAGCGGGCAGGGAATGTGGTTGTATTGCGTAATGTTCCTGAAGCAGGAGCCAGTGTTGACATGTTTGATTTACGTGGTGCAAAAACAGCGACATTTATAATGCCATCTTCCGGGGTTATTCCTCTGTCATCGCTCAGAAAAGCCAATGGCGTTGCAATAGTCAAGTCTGGCAGCCAGACTCTGCGGGACTGCGGGCTGATCAGCCGGTAGGAAAACGGTTTACAATCCATGTAGATTCAATATCGACACGAAAGGCATATCGTCAAGTACGGCATCTTTTTATGGTGCTGCGCCCCGCAGCGGCCATTGAGGCATATTTCATAAACTCTCATATTGCAATAAAAGAACGGGATTGATAAACTGTTTTTCATATTATATATTGTGAAAGATCAATAATATGTGTTTTATTTTCTGTTTTGTCAAAAAAGCATAAATCAGCAGTTTCATAAACAGATCAGTTAGTATACAAGTGCATATAAATAAATAACAAAAAAGAAAGGGCTGAAAAAATGATTAAGAAAAGATCATTAATGATAGCTGTACTTGCCTTTACAGTATGTTCATTTGCAGCACAGGATACAGCTTCAAAGAACAGCACAAACCCGTGGAAGTACTCGGTGCTTACCAATCTTACGTTGACATTCAATAGTTACAGTGATAACTGGGCAGGCAGTGAATATGGTTCAATGGCATGGGCCTGGACATTTAACGGCACAGCTGAGAAACAGTTTACAAAGAGGCTGTCTGATAAAAACACACTGAAACTTGCATTCGGGCAGACAGCAACACAGAAGAAAAATGACAATGGCAATAAGAAGTGGCGGAAGTTTCAAAAGTCAAGTGATCTGATTGACTTCGAATCAGTACTTCGGTTTACACTTCAGAGCTTCGTTGATCCATACATAAGTGTCCGTCTGGTATCGCAGTTTGCAGATGAGCGTGTGCCGGGGTATAGATGTGAGGGAAATCCACTGACCATATATGAGAGTTTTGGTGCGATTCGTGACCTCGCTAAAAATGACCGTATTGTATGGAGTGCACGTATTGGCGGCGCAATCCGTCAAAATATCGACCGCAATGATTATCTTGACACATCACTGCATGTTGATGATTTTACAAATGACGGCGGTCTTGAGTTTGTAACTGATCTGAAAACAACTACAAAAGATAATCGTATCAGTTATGTTTCCCAGTTGAAGGTATATGAGGCACTTTTCAGCAGTATTGCCGATAAATATGAGGGTGAAAGCAACGAATCTTACTGGCGTCATCCTGATGTTTCATGGGACAATACGATTGGAGTAATGCTTCTGAAATATATAACCCTTAATATCCATTTTGAAGCGCTTTATGATATCGAATCTGATGATAATATCCGTTGCCGCAATACAATCGGTTTGTCATTGTCATATTCAAAAGCAAACTGAAAATTTGCAGTTAGAACAAAAAAAATGCCATAGTATAAAGTACTATGGCATTTTTTTTATATAAAAACCGCATATAAAATCGTAAACATTGTATTGCGTCCCCGCAGGGGGCGAGAAAAAACTATTACAACTGATACTTTGCTGCTTTACAATACGTTAAATTTCGCACCGATTCTTATCTGCCAGTTAGAGCCCGGAACTTTTTTGGGAGCTTCGTTATTTTTATCATCTTTTTCATAAAATGTTGTACCGTCTTCATCACTGACTCTTTTCTTCCACTTGAAGCTGACAAGATCAAAACCAAGCTCACCAAACAGTCCAAATTTATCAGAAACAGGATAATCAGCACCAAGCATTCCATTGAATCCAAGAGCCGGGTGTGAGACAATTTTCCCTTTGTCACTTGATAATGCATCTTTGGTTTCATATTTAAGTGAATTCCAGTAGAATCCAAGTCCGACACCTGTGTACATTGTGATCAGATCTAAAAAGTCGAATTGCGGAACAACCATAAGTTTTAGTCCATACATGTGTCGTTTATATTCGGTTGTAGTTGATGCAGTGGTATTACCGATAATCGTTTTGTCTGCAATTTCAAACTTTGGTACGCCAAAAGACATTGCAAATTCTGCACGTGCTCCGAGTTTTTCCATAAGACGTAATTGTGCGCCTAAATTGATCTTGAATCCTCCACCATAATTCAGATAAATATCCTCTTCTTTTTCAACAACAAGACCATTCCTTGTTATTGACGTATATAGGTCTCCGCCGATTTTAAATCCTGCTCCGACAGATCCAAAGATACTGAGTTTTGGATCAGAACTCTGCTGCGCAAAGGTGATTGCCGCGAGGCATATCACAAATAGAAATCTCTTCATATTTACTCCCTGTTATTGGTTATTTCAAATTCATCTGTTAACTTATATTTATTCCCGGAGAGTATCTGCCCACACTCTGATCTGTAAACCCTGAAGTCAATCTCGGGAAAAATATTATTATGCGATTCAAGCAGTGATAAAAAATTACTGTCAATTTCGTTCTTTACAATTTCATCATACAGCCTGAGGAAATTTGCGATGTGTTCCTTTGTCCGCCTTACTGCATATTGAACCATGGTGCCGTTTTTTATGATAAATGCCCAGTCGCTTGATTCCGCAAGTAAAAGCTCACGGGCCATCTGATTTAATGCTCTTTTTGTCAACTTGTCAGGATCTGTAAACTCTGTCGCGCATTTTACCATTCGCGCTTCCATGCGGTGGATATGAGGGTAGATCCAGTCGTTGCTTTTATCAAGCCATACTTCAGAGTATCCGCCCTCCCCCCAGCTTGAGAATGATGGTTCACAGATCTGGTTTGACGGATACAATGCAAGATAATCTGAAGGGGTAGCCAGAGTGATTGTATCCTGCTCGAATGCAATTTTACGAATAAGAAAGTTAAGCCACTCCGGACCCTCATACCACCAGTGTCCGAAAAGTTCCGCATCATAAGGTGCGACAATAATCGGCGGTCTGTCCATCATGGAAGAGAGATACTCTGCCTGATGCTCCCTGTTAAAAAGGAAATTACTGGCGTGAACTGATGCAATCCTCATGGCTTCAATACGGTCGTATGGCTCTTTTTCCTGCTTTCCGGTAACCTTGTAATATTTAAACCCAGTGTTGAGCCGGATTCCGATCGGGTCAATATATGGTGCAATATAGTCAAGATCAAGGTCAAAACCTATATCCCGGTAGAATTCGCGGTATGACGGGTGTCCGGGGTATCCATCCTGCGCGCTCCATACAGATCTTGATGATTCCACATCACGTCCAAATGCAGCAACAGGCGCTTTAACGCAGAAAACCGGTGCAAATACACCAAAATCCGGCTTGGGGTCTGCGGACAGAATTCCATGTGTTTCTGTAAAGAAATATAACAGATTTGAATCGTGAAGTATTTTTTCAAGCCCTGGATAAAAACCGCATTCCGGAAGCCATATTCCCTGAGGTGCGGAGCCGAAAAACCGTGTGTATGAATTTACAGCTGTAACAATCTGGGCACGTACTGCATTTGGATTGAACTGCATGTTCGGGAGATAACCATGAGTTGCTCCGCAGGTAATAATCTCAAGAACACCGGCATTTTGGAAGTATTTAAATCCTTTCAGCAGGTTGCCGTCATAGTTGTCCAGAAATATTTTTTTGCAGTTATTTAACTTGTCAAGATACATGCGGGCTGTTTTATTGAAAAGTCTCTCGTTTTGCGTTCTGTAAATTTCTTTGTGCGCAAGTTCAATTGATCTGTTCAGATACTGTGCATAACGTTCCTGCAAAAGAGAATCTGCGAGCATGGAACAAAGAGTCGGACTCAGGGACATTGTTATACGGAACGGAACCATGTCCTTGACAAGGTTGTCAAACATAGACAAAAGAGGAATGTAGGTTTCTGTGAGTGCTTCATAGAACCAGTTTTCCTCCATCATGAAATCACACTCCGGGTGCCGCACAAAAGGAAGGTGCGCGTGGAGTACAAGGCTTAGAAAGCCCTTAATCTGTGTCTTTTTTTTAAGCTCTTTGAGATTTTTCATAGTAAATATGAATATAAATGTTTTGGAGGCTTTTAAGAAAGGATTATCCCCGATTACAATGCATATCAATGGGTCGGCAGGCAGAACCTTTAAGAGAAAGATTGTCAGACCGGTGATGCAGAACCGAAGTAACGGGTTGAGACGGATAGTTTACTGATAGCGGATTTATCAGTCAGATTATTGTTTATATTGCCGGAATTGTCTGTTTTATGATTGCTGATAAGTTTGACACTGTTCTTTGCTTCTGTATCCGCTGATAAATTATTAACAGACTGATTTGAGTGGGTAATAGGAGTTTCATATGATGATTGCTGTCTGGAATCGGCAACAGATGCATCTGTTATGCTGCCAGTTGATGCGACAGATGTAAAGTGGCCGCTCTCAGCGAGAATTCCGCATTCTATGTTGTAAGGAGATATTGTATGAGGAATATTAATGTAAGAATTATTATCAGTTAATTTAATCGGTACATCATTGCGGCTCATGCACGGGTGTTGAATTTTATCCTGTGACAACTCATTGATTCTTAAAATCCATTGCTCCTCTGAATTATTTTTCTGATCGAAACGATCATCTCCGGCCTGGCTTCCATCAGGCTGCTCCCAGTAGACGTAATAGCTTTTCGGAGTGCGCGGAAGAATGCAAAGGTATGAGTCATCATATTTTTCAGGTATTTCAGTGTTGAATGAATAGCGGGGGCATTTTGATTGTTCTGTTTCCTGAGAAGTTGACTTGTCGGAAGTACTGTCTTTTACTGAATGATTTTGTACATTCTGGAAGGAACTGATTTCCTTGTTGTCAAATACAACGGCTGAAATCGGTTTTTTCGCTGATTCGTTACTCTGCAAAAGGGCCGATTTTTCATCGGATGCCAAATTAGAAATGGCATTTTCATGCTGATTATTCTTTTGTACTTTTGATTGCAGCATCGAATTCAGCTTAGCTCCCATTTAACAGTATAAAGTCTGACAAATCAGGAAAATAAATGTTGTATGTGTGATTTAAAATATATTTGAGCATCTTCCCGGAATTTGTGAATCAGTTCACTATTCAGGGGAAGAATAATATAATATCAATATAATCAACATTATGCAGATATTCAATCAATAGCTGCTTGTCCCGCTTGTCTGATACCACTTACGGCTGCCGTTGATACCAAATTGAAGACTGAAAAATTCCTCATAATAATGGTCATAATCACGGTCATAACGTCTGCCATATTCGAAATTGAGATCGATAATACAGGTCTTCAGTTGCAATGGTAAACCAAGACCTAAATTAGCGGCACATTCATATGCCGTTGATTTGGGCATTTGCGCAAAACGTAACCCGGCTTTATATTGGATAATCTGGTAATATTTCGGAGCAAGAAGATTTGGAGCCGGAATGTATTGACAACCAGCAGAAACGTTGATTGCATTATCAAGTGGTATGTCAGTTCCGAAACCTGAGTAGAATTCATTCCACAATGTGATACCCAGATCTGCTGCTGCAAGCAATTCCTGTGTGAACTGATAGCTGGCACCGACAGAGAGTGATGGTGCAAGTTTAAAATCGGCTTTAACAGGGCTTATATCTTGATTAGACGTATTGATAAAGCGTTCTTTTGTCGCTTCACTGATGAAAAAATATTCTCCGGTCAGGCCGATTGTTGCTTTCTTGTAAGGCATCATGATGCCTCCGCGAACTCCATTTTGAGCGACATGAAAATCTATCGAATCGTTCTGGGTTGCTTTCAGTGCGCCTGCTATCTGTTTATAATTATTGGATTTCTGATTAAAATAAGCACGTTCATAAGTCAATCCAATCTGTGCAGTTTTCCTGAATGAATAACCATATCCAAGCTGCCAGCAGGAAATACCGCCGGTACGTTTAGTACCAAGTTTGACATCGTAGATCGAATTATTGACCGTGTATCTGTTATCTGTATGGAAGAAAAGATCAGCATTGCTTTTCTGTTCCAATGAAAAAGCGATTGCACCTAATGAATTTTTAAGTGGAAACGCAAAAGATAAAAGCTGTGGAGAAAAATGCCCTTGAACTGATCTGGAGTCACTGCTGCTGATATTGAGAAAATCATATGAAATTACTGATGAAAAAACTGAAGCACGTAAACTTCCAAGATTCGCCGGATTTTTTGACATCGAGAGAAAATCATTCTGAATTCCCACACCGGTTCTTCCAAGGCTCAGTGACTGGCCTCCTGATGAAATCAGAGGTATGCCTGTCGGATACTGATAACTGAGCATTGATTGTGCATTCAGTAAACTGAATGCTGAAATTGTAAATATTACTACTGATTTGATTAATGATATTTTCATCTGCCTGTGTCTTTATTTAAAATTGGTGAAAGTAATGTCTTTTATTACAGGATTCTTCCAGAACGTCTCCTGAATTATCATGTTTGAATTTGCGTTAGCAATGTAAAGATATGCTTTGTCAGGTTTTGCTGCAAGCATTGAACGGAAAAACGGTGCAGCCTGTACAGTGTGTGTATTTTTGGCTGTAAATGATGTGCTGTATTTGACAGAACCACTCAGGGCACGGTTGCTTCCAAGTGTATCACTTAGGGAATTTGCATCAGTAAATAAAGTCGGCGAAATATAATAGTCGAACGAGAAAGTCGTGTCACTTGTATCACTTGGAACCAGAACACTGTCTTCAATTGTAAGGTATGTAGAGAGTACTGTTGAAAAATCAGTTCTTTTTGCAAGTGTATCCCAGAGAGCTGTCAGGTCAAGGGAAAAAACGGACTTTCTTCCTGTCTCGGATGAGGTTATTGCCAGTGTGTTTAGTGTATTGTCAAGTGTATCGGATTCTATTATACAATGGTTGCAGGAATCTGATGTTATTGAATCCAGAATCACTGTATTGGCAGCGCTTTTATAAGTAAAAACTAATTCAGCACCCGGATTGAGTGTTACAAGCGAATCATAATCGGTTACAACAAGAACCTTGAAACGCGTATTTGTTACAGACGTATCAGTCGCATGAGCAGTTTTAATCATACTGAAGCCAGTTGTATTCAGGGTATCTCTGTATGTTTCAAGATCTGTTGATGAATCATAATTGCACTGCATTGTGGCAAACAGATCTGCGGCAGCAACCGGCTTTGAGAAAGAAAGTCTGTTGTTTGTATAATCATAGATTGACAGAACGGCTGTTTTTTTCAGAGTGTCTGAAGATTGCTGAGTATTGATAACAACAGATTTCAGTGTATCTTTAATGTGTTTCGCACGATATGCCTTGCTGAGCAGAAAAGAATACATGCCTCTTGATTCACGTTTTGTCGCACTCAATCCGACTCTTATCCGCTGATAACCAATTGCTGTATCATTTTCACGGGCAATGCTTTTGACAAAATTTACAGGGATTGTATCAAAAAACGAAAAATTAGAGGAAAAATTGGTTTTGTCCGGATCAGAGGTTTTTACAATGTCACTTCCAAGGTTTGTTGATCCGTTCATGTCAGAGCAGGATGTCATTAATGCGATACCTGCAACAAGTGTACTTATAAATATTTTTTTAATCACCATGGCTCCTGCCGAGGTAAAAGAGTATAAAGGCCGTTTTCTAAAGAAATGTCGTAATGAGTACGATCAAGGCAAATAAAATAGGTTCAAGATTTTAAAAAAGTCAAAAGTTTCTACTAAAAAGTCGATTTATTATGAATAAAAGTGAATATTGAATCCTTAATCAGGAAAATCTGAAGAAAAAACCATGAAATAGTTAAATTTAAGCATATGCTGATCTTGAATTTAAGAATAATAGTATCGGAAAAACTGCACGTATAAAAGAAATGCAGGTATCAAAAAGGTAATTTGTTTTTTTAACCTGAGTCTGAGTGCCTTAAGAGGATAACTGAACAAAAGACCTTTCACCTTTATTGCTCAAATACTATTTTTACTAATCTATATAATATGGCAAAAGTGAATTTCTATCATTTGTTACCTGCACCTTATATTCCATTACCGGGTATTTATGGAAAATTATTTATCTAAAAGACCATCCGATTGTCACATTTTAATTGTTGATGATGATGAGGTAATTTGTGCAATGCTCAGGGATGCTTTGGGTGACAAGTATTCTGTGTCAACGAGCAGCAATGGCGTAAGTGCATATAAAATGATAGATTCATGTGATTTTGATATTGTTATTACTGATCTCAAGCTCCCTGATTGTTCCGGTATTGATATTGCAGGCTATGTTAAAAGTAAAGATGAATATACAGAAGTTATTGTTATTACAGGTTATGCATCGCTTGACTCTGCAACACTCGCGCTTAATCTTGGTGTGTTTTCTTATATTGTAAAGCCATTTTCAATATCAGAGCTGCAAATTCAGGTTGAAAAAGCAGTGGCACTGCGGCTGTTTCATTTAAAAAGTATAATGCTTATGCAGCAATCGGATTATATGCCTTCAGCGGCAAAAGATCATCTTCATGACATAACGCAGATATATTATTTCATTCGTAAATTGATGCTGTCAATTGAGGTTCCTGAAATAATGAGGATAACGCTTGAGGATGTAAACAACCGTATGGGATCTGTACTGACTCTTATAGGTGTTGACATACTTGGATTTTCTGAAATTTTTGCCATGCCTGGAACAGGCGTTGTTGAATCAGATGAAGTGCATCATTTTATCGAGGGAAATTTCAAGAAGTATTTCCCGCTTCTCAAAAAGGAAAATTTTGATGATATCCGGATTCCGCTTTTTGTATATAAAGGTAAACAGGGTGAGAGTTCGCTTGGTGATGCACTGTATCCGGTTGTGATTCCGCTTATGGTAACAGACCGGTCAATCGGATCTCTTGTGCTTTTTTTTAAAAGTAAAGATGATTTCAATATTGACCAGCACCAGTTTCTTTATGTTTTCACCTCAATTGTTTCGTCAATTATCGAGCACGGGTATTCTGTTCAGCAGGCTCGTCATCAGGCAAAAACAGACAGTCTGACCGGAATCGCAAATCATCGTCTGTTTCATGAAACTCTTGAACGTGAAATTGCGCGGGCAAACAGAAAAGGGTGCACATTTACACTGATACTGATTGATATTGACAATTTTAAGAAAATCAATGATACTTACGGCCATCAGGTGGGGGATGCCGTTATTGTTGATTTGACAAAAAGGATAGGGCTTATTATCCGGGCCGGAGATATTCTTGCGCGTTATGGCGGTGAAGAGTTCGGGCTTATTCTGCCGGAGACTGATCTTAACGGAGCGCAAGTTCTCGCATCACGTATACTTGCAGCATTTACAGCCCGTCCGCTTTCTTATTTAAATCACAAAATATCCTATTCTGCAAGTATAGGCATCGGTGTTTATAATGGTATGCATCCTGTCAAAAAGGACGTTCTTGTCAGGACCGCAGACGATGCGCTCTACGATTCAAAACGAAACGGGAAAAACAGGTTTACAATAGGCTCTATTACAATATGAAGGTTGAAAAACAATTGTTTGCTATTATCGTAAATATATACAGTACTCTCTTTGAAATTGGACATCGTCTGGTCGGAATAGTCCTGAAAAAAACCGGAGAAAAAGAAGACTGGGATTTTTTTCAGCGTCAGAAGCCGCCCTCATCAATACGGGATTTTCGGAGCAGAACAGTAGTCTGGATCCATGCTGCATCACTGGGCGAAACAAAACTCCTTTACAAATTTCTTGAAATTCTTGAAGAGCGTCACCCTGAGGACCTCTATCTTGTCACCGCGACATCGCGAACCGGAGTTCAATTTCTTGAACGTAATAAGACCGCATCAATCTGCGGTATAGGGTATCTTCCATTTGATTCGATACCTCTTATGAGTGCAACGCTCCAGCAGTATAATGTCACCCGTGTCTGGCTGCTTGAAACAGAGATCTGGCCGTCAATGATACGGGCATGTAATAAAAGAAAAATTCCAGTCGGAATTGTCAATGCCAGAATGGAAGTCAAATCGTTTAACCGCTATCTGAAATTTAAAAGATTTCTTACCCCGTTATTTGGCAGTTTTGATATTGTGCTTGCCCAGAGTCAGGAATATGCTGAGCGTTTTATACAGATGGGTGTGCGCAGGGAGATTGTGCATATTGTCGGAAATATAAAAGGTCACATTTACATCAAGCGCCCCCCAAAGCGGGACTGGGTCTCAATACGTCGTGCAATGAATATAAAGGAGAGCAGTTTTGTGCTCGCCATAGGGTGTCTTCATGCAGGCGAAGGTGCGGCAATCAGGAAGTGTCTTGACATGCTGTCAAGGAGGAACTGCCAGTGTAAAGCCATTGTCGTACCGCGTTACCTTGAAGAAGTGCCTGCGATCATGGATGAAATCGGCGGGAATATCGCCCACCTTACAGATATTACGACATCACGGAAATGGGATGTGTGCATAGTTGAAAAAATGGGAATACTCGATGATGTTTACAAAATAGCAGATGCTGCTTTTATCGGAGGCACATTTGTTCCTGTAGGAGCACATAATGTCTGGGATGCGGCACGTTTCGGAATTCCGGTGTTTTTCGGACCGGATTATCATACGCAAATAGAGAGCTGCGAAAAGCTTCTCAGCGCAGGTGTCGGGTTCAAGGTCGCGGATGGTGATGATCTGGCCGCAAGTATTCTGAATGTGATAAGAGTTGATCCGGGTAAATTTGTCAATGCACAGCTTCAGTTTACAGAAATAATCAACAAACAACAATCGGTTCTGGAGCCTTTGATTCCATGAGTTCAGATATTTCAAATTCAACAATTCCCCATGTGACAATTCTTGCCGGGGATGATACACTTGGCAGGGAACGGGCCCGTCAGAAGCTCACTGATTCAATTCTGGCGGCTTTTACAGGTGTTACAATTGAAAAGTATGATTCTGCGGCTCATGACTTTACTGAGTTTACAGAACGGGTAATCACACCGTCACTGTTTCAGGAAATCCGTATTTTCCATTTCAATCATGCACAGGCATATAGTGAAAAAGAACTCAAAATACTTGATAGAACAATACAGTATCCGCCCCCTGATGCATACATTATAATTGAAATTGATGATCTGAAAAAAGGTAAAGATGCCGAGTCGAAAATATATAAGAGTTTACAGATAAAGAAAAGATCCTCATCGGGCGACAAGGATTTTGTATGTCAGGAATTTGCAAAGCCTCCGGAGTATAAAATAGCCGAGTGGCTTGTAAGTCAGGTGCCCTCACTTCTCAATCGCCGGATCAGCAAAGCCAACGCAGATTTTCTTGTTGATCTTGTCGGTTATGAAATCGACATGATTTATTCTGAACTTCAGAAAATAGACATTCATCTTGAACCTGGTGCGTCAATTGAGAAAAAAGACATTGAGGAAGTCGTTGGTGCGTCAAGGGCGATGAGTATATTTGAACTGTCAACGGCTCTTTCTGCGAAACAATTGTCACGTGCACTTGCAATTGTTGATTCCCTTTTCGCAACCACATTTTCTGCACCATCAATGGTAAGTACACTTTACCGCCATTTCTGGGCACTTTTCCGGATTCGCCGCTATGCTGATGCAAACCCTCAGGTAATAAAGAGTTATCTGAGTTCAAAGGGGTACAGCAATCCGGCGCAGAATGAGGCCGCTTTTGAAATAGGGAAGGCGGCCGGGCTTCTTTCTGATGGTGAAATGCGTAAAGTTTACCCTGTGATTATTGCATCAGGAATTGTTCAGCAGGCAAAAAAATTTACTGATGAGGAACTTAAGGTTATTTGCAAATGGCTGCTTGAATTTGATGTGGGTATAAAAACAGGAAAAGTTGCCGGTACGCAGGAGGATGTACAGCTGTTCTGTTACCGGATAGTACGTGTTTCCGAACTGATAAGGGATGGATTTACAAAGTGAGATATTTTTTTCGGGTAGAATATGACGGGTCGGGTTTCGGCGGGTGGCAGATTCAGCCTAACGCAACAAGCGTTCAGGAATCAATTGAGAATGCTTTAAGTATTGCGCTTCGAAGTGACATAGCAATTACAGGCGCAGGCCGCACTGATGCCGGTGTTCATGGCCGTGCCCAGGCAGTACATTTTGATTATGACCGGTCAATTGATACCGGAAAACTGCAGATCTCGTTAAACGCACTTCTTCCCCGTGAAATTGCTGTATATAATCTTTCTCTGGTTGATCCTGCTTTTCACGCAAGGTTTTCCGCAGTTTCCCGTCAGTACAAGTATTACATGTGTTTACGTAAAAAGCCGCTGCTTTTCAAGCGTGTCTGGATGATTTACGGTCATGTTGACTGGAATCTTGTAAAGGAAAACTGTGATGCACTCATAGGAAAACATGATTTTAAAGCCTTCTGTGCATCAGGAGCAACAAGTGATAATACAATCTGCACTGTGAAAAAAGTCTGCCTTGACAATGTTGATGAATGTATTGTATTTACAATAGAAGCGGACCGTTTCATTTATAAAATGGTGCGGTCAATTATTGGCACTCTGATAGATATCGGAAGAGGACAGATTACGACTTCAATGAAAGATATTATTGCTTGTCAGGATCGTTCCGTTGCAGGATCCACAGCACCTGCATGCGGACTTGTGCTGGACAGAGTAATTTATCCGGCGGGGCTTATTGATGAATCACTATGAAAATAAAAATAACAGGATCTGGATATATCTGCTTTTTCTCGCACTTGGCCTGTCAGCCGGGCTTATCGGCGGCGGTGAACTTATAAAGCGGATTTACTTTGGTAACAGCAGTGCCGCATCAGGTTCATCCGCTGATACAGATGTAAAAAACGGTATGCAGAGATCAGAACAGGTATCAATGCAGTCAAAAGCTTCTGAAATTGAAAATACAAGAAGCAGCGCAATTGTCACTGCAACACGTGTGATTGCTCCGTGCGTTGTCGGTATTGTTGTAACGCAGATACAGGTGGTACGTGATTCCTACTATACAAATGAGTTTCTCGATTTTTTCTTCAATCCGCAGATGCAGCCCCAGTACCGCCAGATTGAGAGTATCGGTTCCGGATTTGTAATTCGTAAAGACGGCGTGATATTGACAAACTATCATGTGGTGCAGAATGCCGCAGAATTGTATGTCAATTTTTCGAACGGCCAGCGTCTTGAAGGAAAAATTATCGGTGTTGATGCCAGGTCGGATCTTGCTGTTATTGCTGTTGAGAAGGGCGCATTTCAGCAGGTTACTTTCGGTAATTCTGATGAAGCAATGACCGGTGAGTGGGCTATTGCAATAGGAAATCCGTTTTTGAATTTTATCAATGATGTTCATCCGACTGTCACAGTCGGTGTTGTCAGTGCACTCAACCGTAACTTTGCGCCATCAGAAGGCGTTTACTATCAGGGAATGATTCAGACTGATGCAGCAATCAATCCGGGGAACAGCGGGGGGCCTCTTGTAAATGCGCTGGGTGAGGTCATCGGCATAAATGCGTTCATTTTCACTGGTTCCAATGACAATAAAGGATCAATAGGAATTGGATTTGCGATTCCAATAAACAGGGCGAGACGAGTGGCCGATGAGCTCATTAAATATGGGGAGAGAAGGCAGGTGTGGACAGGTATTTCCGTACAGGATCTCAACCGCTCTATTGCTCTGTCACTTGGGTACAATAATACTGATGGAGTGGTTGTTGTCGGTGTACAGGCTGGGAGTCCGGGTGAGAAAGCATCATTACAGGAGGGTGATATTATAAAGCAGATGGGAAAACGGATTATTCAGTCCCATCTTGATATTGACGGTTTTTTCCTTGATTATTTTGTCGGTGACAAGGTACAGATAGTAATATCAAGAAAAGGTGAGGAAAAAACAATTCAGTTGACATTGCAAGAGCTGGTGAATGTCAAAAAGTAGAGTACAATTACATATATTATAAAAAAGGGGATGCCATGGCTGTACAATTGAAAGAGAAACGGATATCAACAATAGTTCTCGTAATAATTATAGGTATTCTGATAGGATCATATCTTAACAGTATAGTCGAGATGCTTCCCGGCGGTGAAAATGTTGTCAAGACATTCTTTACATACAGTATACCTGTCGGCATTGGTGATTTTGTAAACAACAAACCTGTACTTGTTGACCTGAATGCAATAAAGTTTCAGGTCGGTTTCATGTTCAAGTTTAGTCTTTTGTCAATTATCGGTATTTTTGTCAGCCTGTATTTTTTCCGCTGGTACAGATAAAAAACAGAGGTTAAGGTAAAGGTTAAGGTATTTCTTTTCTCAACCTTAACCTTTACCTCAATCTTCTTCTCATGGAGTATGCGGTGCGAATGAAAAAAACGCTTCTTATCTGTGTCTGTGTACTCTTCTGTATCGGCTGTGCTCCCTCAATCAGGTATACCCGTTCTGATAACGGGCAGATTCATTATATGGTTCCTCAAAATTGGGATTATCGCAAATATTATAAGGTTCCCGATGAAAAACTGAAGAAAATAATTGCCAAATGGATAGGGGTGCCGTATCGATATGCAGGAATGAGTCGCAGAGGAGTTGACTGTTCGGGATTTGTCTGTCTTGTTTATACGGAATTGAATAATACTGAGTTGCCGCATTCGTCAAGAAGAATGAGTCATTACGGGCACTCAGTTGCAATTACTAATGCAAAATCCGGCGATCTGGTGTTTTTCAGAGGTGGACTTTTTCACTCTATTAATCATGTCGGAATTTATATTGGGAATAACAAGTTTGCACATGCGAGCAGCAGCAAGGGTGTCAGGTACAGCTCGCTTGATGAAGATTACTATAAAAAACGTTTTGCAGATATCAGGAGATTGTTTTGAGAGTTAAGGTTGCTTTTCCAGGTGAGCGGGGATCATTTACAGAGCTTGCAGCAATAGAGTATTTTGGTGAGGGTGAACAGTATAATTGTTTTCCGGAATTCACTGATGTTTTTGAAAAGGTGAGTGATGGAACCTGTAAATACGGTGTTGTGCCTATAGAAAATTCTACTGCAGGAAGTATTCATCAGAATTATGATTCCCTGCTTGAAAGTAATCTTCACATTACCGGGGAAATAATGCTTCGCGTCGGTCAATGCCTCATTGCCAATAAAAATGCAAAGAAAAAAGATATTCATACAGTTTATTCACATGCTGCCGCTTTTGCACAATGTAAAAATTATTTCAGGAAAAATCCGGGATTAAAAAAAATATCAGTTCCCAATACTGCTCTTGCTGTAAAGAAAGTCAAGGATGAGAATCTTGCTGATTCTGCGGCTGTCGCATCATTACAGGCTGCGATTGATTTCAAAATGGATGTACTTGCTGAGAATATAGAAGATAACCGCTGGAATACGACACGGTTTATTATTTTAAGCCGAAAACCCGAGAAGCCTGCTTTTATTCCTGTCAAAACATCAATTGTTTTTTCCATGAAAAATATTCCCGGAGCTCTTTTTAAATGTCTTGCAGTATTTGCGCTCCGGGACATTGATCTGATAAAAATCGAATCAAGGCCTGTGCACGGCAAAGGATTTAAGTATCTGTTTTACCTTGATTTTGCAGGAGATATCAATGATGAGGCTCAGAAAAATGCAGTGAACCATCTTCAGGAGATTACAACATTTTTCAAACATCTCGGATCATATAGTTGTGGAAGACTTACATATCCCAAGTTTCATAACCGTTGAGATAATCCTGAAATCCGTAATCGAATCGTGGCGCTCTGCGAAAGAGCTATTTTAAAAGTTGTAAAAACCGGATGTGATAGTTTTTAAATAAATGTACAAGTGAAACCATATACAATTTAACCCTGATTATTCATTATGATCAAATAAATAATTAGGTTAAATCATAAATAGATGAAAAAGCTCCGGAACCTGGAGCTTGTTTCGAAGTTAGTTGCTTTTTCCCATTGCTTTGAGACATTTCATACAGATCTTGATTTTCTTTGACGTTCCATCAACCAATGTTTTGATAGTGCGAAGGTTTGGGTAAAAAATACGCTTTGTATGATTCATAGCGTGGGATACCTGCTCACCAGAATGTGGGTGTTTACCGCATATTTCACATGTCTTGGACATAATTCCTCCAGAAAGTTAATAAAAAATAATTGCTCAATATACAATTCGCCAGAGACAATGTCAAAAAATAGAAAAGTAATTAAATTGGTTTTTTATTATATTACTGTAATAGATTAATATAGTTACTTGAATTTCAATGAAATACGGTACAGCTGATGTTTCATGTTCTCTTTAAAAAATAATTAATTTTATTTTTTCGGACTTTTTGGTGGTATAATATAGTGTAATAATATTAAACCTTTTGTCCTGGGTATTGCACTATTATTACAAATTTTGGTATATTTAAGACCTTTCTTCTGATTAAAAAGATTAGCATAAAAAAAATATAGATGAAAGCAGGTATATGGAGAAAACGCAATTTCTGCCTGAAGAGGGATCATTAGCGCTTTATTTAAGAGAAATTGGACGGAACAAGAGTCTGACTCTTGAAGAAGAAGCAAAACTTGCAGTCCGGATTCGAAAAGGAGACAAAAAAGCTTTAGAGAAATTGGTCAATGCCAATTTACGATTTGTTGTAAGTGTTGCAAGGAACTATCAAAATCAGGGGCTTCCATTGAGTGATCTGATCAATGAAGGCAACCTTGGACTTATTAGAGCTGCAAAACGTTTTGATGAGAAAAAGAATTTTAAGTTTATTTCTTATGCTGTATGGTGGATCCGACAGGCAATTTTACAGGCATTGGCTGAACAGTCACGAATAATCAAGCTGCCTCTTAATCGGGTGGGCACGATTCACAAAATTGGTAAGATGCAGAGCAGGCTGGAGCAGAAATATCGCAGATTACCAAATGTTGAGGAGCTCGCGGCAGAACTGAATATTGATGTTGCTGAAGTTCAGGATACATTAAAAATCGGTAACAGCCATATGTCTCTTGATGCACCGCTTCAGCATGGTGAGGATTCTCGCCTTATGGATGTGCTTCAGGATGAAGACCAGGAGCTGCCTGATAATGGTTTGATGGAGGTGTCGCTTCAGGAAGAGATTACAAAAACACTTGATACGTTAAGTGAAAGAGAAAAAGAGGTCGTTCGTCTATATTTTGGGATCGGTGAAGAAACATCGCATACACTTGAAGAAATAGGACAGAGGTTCAATCTTACACGTGAACGTGCGCGTCAGATCAAGGAAAAAGCATTACGGCGTCTGAAACATTCTTCACGAAGCAAACGGCTTCTTGCCTATCGTGCAACTTAGAAAAAAAATGAGGTTTTTTATTGGAATTGATACTTATTTTGAGTATCAATTCGTTTTTTTCTTTATATTACATATACAGAAATTTTAGAGTCCGTTAAAAAAGAGGGCAAATGAGACACTGGATTTTTCTTGTTGTATTATTCTTACTTCTGGTTTTAATTGGACAGTATTCTCCAGTTATAGCATCTGATATATCATCAGGATTATCTGTCGGGATTAAAAGAGGTGCTTTATCAAAGAATCCGGATAATAATTCGTTTAAGAAAGACATAGCATTTTTTTCCGTTATGGGTAGTCGACCTGATGTAGAGTCGCTTCGTGGATTTCAAAAGGCAGTACTCTACAATGCTCAGGGTGCAAAAGTTAAGGAGATAACTTTCAATAAGAGTGATTCAATTTACTCTCTTGACAAGATGCTTCAGGAAAACAGCACCAGGGGTCCTCTGTTTATTCGTATGTACCGTTAATACTGGTGAGATGTTCTTCCTGTCAATATTACGCTGGCCTGAATTTAAACTTTATAAATATTTTTTAATGACTTTATTAAATTAGCATGATACGATTATTCATCTAAGCTGATTTTTTTAATTTTTCTAAATATAGAGGAAATTTATTAAAAACGCTTTTACTTAAAAATGAAATACGTAATATAATTAAGGAAAATGAGTAAAAATGCTGATGAATACAGGGATAAATACAGCGGGGAAAAAAGCAGTTTGTGTGTTTGAAAGTAGAGGTCAATGTGGAACAGAATCTAATTTCTCTAAGCAACTACTCGGTTTTATTCAGTGACATGGATCAACACTACAAAACATTAGTTGAGACCCTTCCCGGTGTAGTGTATGCCCTTGATGACAGGGGGCATTTTGCCTATCTCAGCAAAAATATTACTGACGTACTCGGGTATTCTCCCGAGGAGCTTATAGGACTTCATTTCAGTAATATTGTTTATCCAGAAGATCTGCCTTCAGTAAGCCGGGATTACATTCTTCCAAAATTCATAGGTATTTCAACCGGGAACGACCGGGCACCGAAGCTTTTTGATGAAAGGCGTGCACCGCCAAGACGTACAACTGAATTGCGAATGCGGCTTTTGGCGAAAAAAGGTGTTGGCGGATTAAAAAAACCGGTTTCATGCAATGTAAATTCTTCCGGTCAGCATACAGCTTTCGGAACGCATGATTTTTTAGGCACTGTAGGGATTATTTTTGATTGGTCCGGTGATGAGGAATCACTCATTTCAAATGATAAAAAAGGTAATTATAACCCATATGAATTACTGTCGCAGGCAATGCGGCATACTTTCAGCAATCTTTTCACTGGTATTTATGGTAATCTGCAGCTTATGGAAATGCAGATGGCAAATGAAAAAGACTTCTCAACAAGCATGGAAGCTATTAAAGGCTGTGTCGAAAGTGCTGTAGAAGTCTTAAAACAGTTATCCAGTATCGGTCTCTCATCATCAATGAGAAAGCGATCTTCAAATACTGAAATTATTGTTAAAGAATCGGCCGAAGAGCTTTTTGCCGGACGAAATGTAAAAATTTCTTTTAATGTTACTGAAACACTGAACCGCCTGGATATTGACCCGGATTATTCCAGGCATATAATCAGGTCGATAATATTTCTGATCCGTGAGGCTGTCGGGGATGTCGGTTCAATTGTTTTTGAAACAGGTAATGTAAACAGGAGTTCTCTTCCCGGAGATATTCCCAGGCTTGATTGTAATTATGTCAGAGTTCAGGCTGTAATTGACAGAAGCGTTTCAAATATAAAGCTGGGTACATTTGATTCAGAGCTTGATCGTGTTGCAGCAGGTGCAATGGGGTATGTGCTTCTTAAAAAGTGCGGCGGAATAGTTAAGGTAATGTCTGAAAATACGATAGCGTTATTTTTACCGGCTCTGTAATCGAGTGATATTTCCTTTTTATACTCCCGGAGTTCAATTTTTTGATAATCTTTGTTGACTTATCCGTTTCACTGTTTTATATTCTCATGACTAAATTTTAAAGTGAATGTACTCAGTATTGAGGATGGTACAGCCATGAAAACAGTAGTTGTCGATGAAAAAACAATTAAACGTGACTGGTTTGTTGTTGATGCAACAGACATATCACTGGGGCGCATTGCCTCTAAAGTTGCACAGGTTTTAATTGGTAAGGGTAAGGTTGCTTATTCTCCTAATCAGGATCATGGTGACTTCGTAGTAGTTGTTAATGCAGAAAAAGTAAAATTGACCGGAACTAAGCCTGAAACGAAAGAATACTTTCGTCACTCTCATTATCCAGGTGGTGATAAATACCGGTCATTCAAAGAACAGCTTGCAATGGATCCTGCAAAAATTATTATTCATGCAGTCCATGGTATGGTTTCGAAGAATGCACGCGGTAGAGCTATCATGAGAAAGCTTCATGTATACGGCGGGTCAGTTCATCCACATACTGCACAGCAGCCACAACCGTTAAACTTAAAATAAGAGCTAAAAAAGGAGCTGGTCATTTTGGAGAACAGATATTCTGCGACCGGTAAAAGAAAAAACGCTATTGCAACAGTTATTATTCGCCCGGGTAAGGGTGAGCGGACTGTAAATGGAAAGCCTTTTCATGATTATTTGAAAAGTGATGTGTTAGTTATGGATGTTGAGCAACCATTGCAACTGCTTCAGGCTGCCGGATCATTTGATATCGTTGCCAGTGTCAAAGGTGGTGGCTTAAGTGGTCAGTCTGGTGCTATCAGACTTGGCATTTCACGTGCACTTGCGATGGTTAGCGATGAATACCACAAATTACTTCGTAAAAGTGGTTTCTTAACCAGAGACTCACGTGTTGTCGAGCGTAAAAAATATGGTCAGGCAGGAGCCCGCCGTAGATACCAATTCTCGAAACGTTAGTATTTTCCAATTTATTATAAATTATCACACGGTTTGAGCGGAAGACGGGTGCTGTTCTTTTAGAATAGTATTCTTCCGCGTTGATATCCGTGGATGTTTAACCCAACCTACATTTAAGGAGCTACTTATGTCTTCAGAACTTACAGTTCAAGACCTTCTCGAAGCAGGAACCCACTTCGGCCATCAGACAAAACGCTGGAACCCGAAGATGAAGCGTTTTATTCTTTGCCCGAAAAACGGCATTTATATAATAGATCTGAACAAGACTCTTATCAATGTTGAAAAACTTATTGACAAAGTAAAAAAAGAAGTCTCACGCGGCGGCAGAGTTCTTTTCGTTGGAACAAAAAAACAGCTTCGTGATTGTATCAGAGAAGAAGCAACCCGTTGCAATATGCCCTATGTAACTGAGCGCTGGCTCGGTGGCATGCTTACCAATTTCCAGACAATTCGTCAGAGTATTTCTAAACTTGACAAAATTGAGTCAATGGAAAAAGATGGTACTATCGAAGGTCTTACAAAAAAAGAACGTCTTCTCCTTGGTAAACGCAAAGAAAAGCTTCTTGCAGTGCTCGAAGGTATCAGAAATATGAGAAAACTTCCTGCAATTATTTTTGTTGTTGATACAATAAAAGAACATATTGCGATTTCTGAAGGCCGCCGGCTTCATATACCTATCGGTGCGATTGTTGATACAAACTGTGATCCTGATTGCGTTGATTTCCCGATTCCGGGAAATGATGATGCAATCAAATCTGTACAGCTTATTACAAGAGCTGTTGCTGATGCTGTTCTTGCAGTAAGTGATAAAATCAGCGCTGAAGAAATTGCTGCTGAGACAGCCCGTGTAGAAAAGGCACGAATTGCAAATGATGAAGGCGAAGAAGAATCTGAAGATTCGAAAACACCAAAGCGTCGTGTTGTTCATAAGAAAGTTGTGAAGTTTACAGAAGAAGAGTAAAAACCAGAGCCCTGTACTGGCTTGATAATATGGTAGTATTTTTTTAAGAATGGGGGTAGTACGTCTCCATTCTTTTTTCATTAAAAAAATATTTTTTAAGGAGTATATACAAATGGAAATAACTGCATCACAGGTAAAAGAGCTCAGGGAAAAAACCGGGCTTGGTATGATGATCTGCAAGCAGGCTTTGATAGATGCAAACGGCGATATGGCTGCAGCAATTGAAAACCTTCGAAAACAGGGACAGATAACTGCTGCAAAGCGTGCGGATAAAATTGCAAAAGAGGGTATTGTCACTATCATTACCGACTCAAAAGCTGCGGTTGTCTATGAAGTAAACTCTGAGACTGATTTTGTTGCAAGAAATGAAGATTTCATAAAATTTGTTAGTGATCTTGGTAAACTTCTTATTGAGAAAAAACCATCAGATATCACAGCTGCGAAGAATATTGTTTCTCCGGTAATCGGAAACATCACTGTAGATGCACGGGTTACCGAACTTATCGGTAAAATCGGAGAAAATATCGCATTTCGCAGATATGCCAAAGTCGATGTTTCATCTGCAAACGAGCGTCTTTTCAGCTACAATCACGGTAATGGGAAAATTGGTGTTGTTGTAAAGCTCGCTGCTGAATCAGGGCTTGACACAGAGGGGATGGCTGCACTTGGAAAAGACATTGCAATGCAGGTTGCTGCATCAAAGCCAATGGCTACAGATGCGGATGCTGTAAGTGCAGAGGTTATTGCGAAAGAAAAAGAAATTTATGCAGCACAGGTGAAAACATCCGGTAAACCTGAGAAAATCTGGGACAAGATCGTTGAAGGTAAACTGACAAAATTCTTCCAGGAAGTTACTCTGGTCGGTCAGCAGTTTATCAAAAACCCCGAGATTACAGTTACTGAAAGAATCAAGGAAACAGAAAAAGAACTGAATACTAAAATAAAAGTATTAACTTTTGTCCGTATTGAACTTGGTGCTGAAGAGTAATTTTATATTATGGCAACAAAATACAAAAGAGTACTCCTGAAACTTTCCGGTGAGGCGATCGCCGGAAGTAAGGGTTTTGGAATTGATCCTGTGATTACAGGTCAGGTTGCTGATGATATTGCGGAAATTTATCAGGACGGCGTTGAGATTGGAATTGTAATCGGTGCTGGTAATTTTATCAGGGGTTCTACAGCAGAGGGTGTTTCCCGTGTTGCCGGAGACACAATGGGAATGCTTGGCACTGTAATAAATTCCATTGCAATAAAAGAATATCTTGAATCAAGAGAAATCCCGGCAAAGGTTTTAACTGCAGTTCACTGTGACAAAGCTGGTGAGTACTTTACACCGGATCTTGCAATAGAATACATGAAAATGGGTTTTGTTGTTATAATTGCGGGTGGAACTGGAAATCCTTTCTTTACTACCGATACTGCGGCAGCACTCAGATGTGCTGAAATCAATGCTGATGTGCTTATGAAAGCAACAAAGGTTGATGGTGTATATGATAGTGATCCGGCAAAGAATCCAGATGCGGTACGTTTTGAAACTATTACACACGCTGATGCGCTTGCAAAGCAATTGAAAGTAATGGATGCAACCGCATTTTCTTTTTGTCAGGAATATGCTATTGAAATAATCGTATTTAAACTGCTTGAAAAAGGAAATCTTCGACGTTGCGTACAGGGTCACCCTGTTGGTACAACGGTAACAACCGGAGGAATAGAATGAGCGGACTGGAACCAATATTAGTTGAAACAAATCAGCGGATGCAGAAAGCTATTGATAGTTTAAAAAAAGATCTTTCGAGAATCCGCACTGGAAGAGCATCTCCTGCACTTCTTGATGGTATCACTGCGGATTATTACGGATCGCCAATGCCGATTAATCAGGTCGCGAATATTTCCATACCAGATGCAAGAATGGTTATTGTTCAGCCATGGGAAAAAACCATGCTTAAAGAGATTGAAAGAGCGATTCAGGCATCGGATCTCGGACTTAATCCCCAGAATGATGGAAACATTATCAGGTTGCCGATTCCTCCTCTGTCTGAGGAACGAAGAAAAGATCTGTTTAAAAAATGCAAAATCATTGGTGAAGAGAGCAAGGTTGGTGTGCGTAATGTGAGGCGTGATTCCAATGAGAAACTTAAAAAAGCTGAAAAAGATAAGTTAGTCACTCAGGATGATGCAAAAAAAGGTCAGGATGATATTCAGAAAATTACAGACAAGTATATCAAAACCGTTGATGACCTGCTTGTTCAAAAAGAAAAAGAGATAATGGAAGTTTAAAAGTTCAGTAGTTTTTACGAAAAAAGAGCCCCGATATCGGGGCTCTTTTTTTATATCCAATAAGAGCATCATGTATATTAAAAAATTATGCGAACAGATTATATTGATATTTGCAAATGATAGAGAAATAGATGAAAACACCAAGTCATGTTGGAATAATCATGGATGGAAATGGACGCTGGGCAAAACAGCGGGGACTTCCGCGTACCGCCGGGCATCGAGCAGGGACAATTGCCACACGTGAAATTGTCAGGGCATGTGGAGAACTTGATATTTCTTATCTTACAACCTATGTGTTTTCAGCAGAAAACTGGGGGCGTCCATCAATGGAAGTCTCCATGCTTATGGATCTTCTTGTAGAGATGACCCGCAAGGAAATAAAAAATCTCAATGATAATAATGTACGTCTTATGACCATTGGTGATATATCCAAGCTTCCGCCTAAAACCCGCAATGAACTTTTACTTGGCATTGAAGAAACAAAAGCTAATACCGGTTTGACTCTGATTCTTGCAATAAGCTATGGCGGCAGATCAGAAATTGTCAATGCAGCAAAGACTTTTGCCCGTTCCGCAATTGAGAATCCAACACTTGTTGATACGCTTGACGAGAAAAAATTCAGCTCATTTATGTACACAAAAGATATCCCTGATCCTGAACTGATTATTCGGACCGGCGGGGATTTCAGAATCAGTAATTTTTTACTCTGGCAGTCAGCATACGCTGAGATTTACATAACAGATGTACTGTGGCCGGATTTTAACAAAGAGTGCCTTGTCGCTGCTCTGGAAGATTTTACCAGACGTGACCGCAGGTTTGGAAAGGTTAAAGAGTAATGGCGGCATTTTCAAATCTTCCAAAACGAATCCTATTCGTTTTATGGGCAGGTCCGCTTGGATGGTGGCTTATTAATTCAACACTTTCTATAGTTCCCCGTTCATTTGCGGTTGTTTTTCCCGGTCAGATACTTGCATCGGTTCTCACATTTCTTGCGTGTTTCGAGTATACCAACATGCTCAAACCAAGCTATCAGAAAAACGCTTTCTGGCTGAGTTATATATGGTTGTCACTGCAGATCCTTTTCTTTTTTGACAATACAAACCTGCCATCAAATCTTGGCATTTACATTCTGCTGATGCTTGTTGCACTTGAGACTTTTATCTGGGGCAGGAATTCAAATCAGGGACGATGGGTTCGTGCAAGTCTGCATTTCAGCGGAACAGCGTTTTTGTATATTGCGATGATTTCAATGTTCTATCTATATCGTGATCCATTTCAGTCACTGTTTTTAAGTCCCTCGACCCCAATGCTTTCACAACTTGGAATAATTACTGTTATTGCTGCAATTTTTATGTGCGATACAGGAGCTTATTTTGTGGGCTCATTATGGGGGAAAACACATTTCAGCAGCATAAGTCCGAGAAAAACTGTTGAGGGAGCTGTCGGCGGGTTTGTTTCTTCCGTAATCGTAGTAAGTATCGGATGGCACTTTCTGGGAAATCCGGTATATCCCGGATGGACAGGCGTTGCACTTGGTGTATTAATTGGAGTTTTTGCCCAGGTCGGTGATCTTCTGGTTTCTCTTATGAAAAGATATTTTCAAGTAAAGGACGCATCAGATATGATTCCAGGACATGGTGGAATACTTGACAGATTTGATAGTGTCTTTTTTACAGTTCCAGTCATATCATTATTTGCCTGGCTTATAAATCGTTTTTTTGGATAACAGGTAATGAGTTTACAAAAAATATTGCTTCTCGGATCAACCGGTTCGATTGGTACTTCAACGATTCAATGTGTAAGAAGATTTAAAGACAGTTTTTCGGTTTCCGGAATGGCTGCAAGTCGAAACGTTGACCGGCTTATTGATCAGATAATAGAATTCTCACCGTCATCGGTATATATATCCGATCCGGCAGACGCTAAAAAAATTACTGACCGTTTTGGTGATTCAATTAAAGTTTATTGCGGTGAATCCGGTCTTGAATCATTAGTAAATGATACCGACTATGATATTCTTCTCAATGCAATTGTCGGGGCTGCAGGTTTACGGTCCACTATCGCGGCATTGAAACGAAATAAAAAGGTTGCGCTTGCTAATAAGGAATCACTTGTTGTCGGCGGTGAATATATAACAAGCCTTCTGAATCAGGGGTACGGTTCACTTGTTCCTGTTGACAGTGAGCATAGTGCCATACTTCAATGTCTTGCAGGTGTAAAGGATTCAACAATTGAATCACTCATACTTACGGCATCAGGCGGCCCATTTAGAAATCGTTCCAAAGAGGATTTTCTTTCAATTACACCTGCCGATGCTCTGAATCATCCCACCTGGTCAATGGGAAAGAAAATCACAATCGATTCTGCAACGCTTATGAATAAAGGGTTTGAAGTTATCGAGGCTCATCATCTGTTCAAACTTCCCTATAAACAGTTGCGTGTATGGATTCATCCTCAATCGATCATTCATTCACTTGTCGAGTTCCATGATGGAGCAATTCTTGCACAGCTTGGTTTACCTGATATGGAATTACCCATTCAATATGCACTTTCTTATCCGGAAAGACTTCCTATGCATGGAAAACGGCTTTCGCTGCCTCAGATCCGTCAACTTGACTTTTTCGATCCGGACCTTGATCGCTTTCCCTGTCTGAAATTATGCATTGATGCCGGAACTGCAGGAGGAACCGCACCTGTAGTTGTCAATGCTGCAAATGAGGTTGCTGTTGAAGCATTTCTTGAAAACAAAATCGCTTTTAATGATATTCCCGGTCTGGTTGCATTTGCATTAGATAATCATCAGGTTCATCCTGCGGATAACCTTGAAATAATTGAAGAGACAGATCGTTCTGTCAGATTGACAATCCTTAATAAATATCTATCAAGAAGGTAATAATTGACATTTTCACTTGCGATGATTTTTAATAAAATTCTGCTTGTTGCACTTGGACTGATAGTGCTTGGTGTACTTGTACTCATTCACGAACTGGGTCATTTTATTGTTGCAAAATTATGCGGAATCCGCGTGCTGGCATTCTCGATAGGCTTTGGTACACCTCTACTGAAAAAAGAGTTTCGGGGTACTGAATACCGTATCAGTGCAATACCTTTTGGCGGATATGTTAAAATGGCCGGTGAGAATCCCGAGGATGAAACAAGGGGTGCCTCTGATGAGTTTACGTCAAAACCTGTCTGGCAGCGGGCACTTGTTGCAGCAGCAGGACCTGTGGCCAATTTTATAACTGCTTTTGCAATGCTCTGGTTTATGTATATCTGGGGAGTGGAAGAACCGTTATATCTTGAACGTCCGATTGTCGGTGCTGTTACCGAACAGTCAATTGCTGCCGGTGCCGGGATTATTGCCGGTGACAGTATTGTCACAATTAATAATAAGACAATGCGGAACTGGGATGATATAAACTTGATTTTTGCACTTCAGGCAAGAGAGTACTCTGTTTCGTATGTACGCGACGGTCAATTGACAAGTGCTAAAATGACAATGAAAAAATCTGATGAGCTGATTCCAAAGGATCATACCGGCGGAATACTGCCGCCTTTACCTGCAATAGTAAAGATGACAAATTCCTCTTCGCCCGCGCAGCGTGCAGGAATATTGAAAGGTGATACTATTGTCTCCATTAATGGTCATCAGGTACACTCATGGTTTCAGGTGCTTACGTTCATCAAAGAGTATGACAGTATCAGTAAAACGCCATTATCAATTGTCGCAGGCCGCAGCGGTTCGCGTGTGACTCTTGCCGCCAGTCCTGAATACGATGCGGATTCGAAGCGAAACCTTATAGGTATAATGGTTGACGAAGGAGAAAAGCGGATTGTGAAGTATCCTATTGTAAATGCATATAATAAGGGTATTGAAAAAAGCTGGGAATATACAACGATGATCTTTGATGTAGTTGCAAAGCTTGTATCCCGTGAGGTAAGCGCAAAGCAGCTTGCAGGGCCGGTAGGGATCATTCCAATGTCAGGAGGCATGGCTCTTCAGGGACTTTCACCCATACTTGATTTTATGGGACTTGTAGGCATCAACCTTGCGGTGCTTAATCTTATGCCGCTTGTGATAACAGACGGAGGAATGCTTCTGTTCCTCCTGTTTGAAGCTGTCAGGAGAAGACCATTGTCAATCAAGACCCAGATGGTTTTTAATAAAATCGCGATCGCATTTTTTATGCTCCTGTTCCTGTATGTAACATTTAATGATATACAGAGACTGCCCGAATATTTCAGGTTTTTCGGCAAATAGCAGAAGCAGTCATTATGAGTAAAAATAAGCAGAAAATCCCCTGTCTTCTGGTAAGTGACAAAGAGGGAAATTTCTTTGAGATTCCCGAGCTTCTCATGACCGGCACAACTCTTGACAAAGTAGTGGTTCCGTCATCGGATGAACTGATTCCGATACCTGCAGGAAGTGATCTTTTCAGACTTCCCGGGCGTAAACCTGTCGGGTATGACTCCAAAACACAGAAGTATGTTGTCCTCGATAAATATCAGGGAGTTGAAATTGAAGCTGTCGGGGCATTCATGTCGCCGGCATATCTTCAGATTTACCGCAGCTCATATAAGACAGAAGAAAACGCTCCTGCATTGCCTCTTTATTGTTATACTGCAGCCGGGTGGAATGGAACATCGGTTTACACCGCAGGAATGAGGATTGACAGCGATAAGCGTCAGGACTACGAAAACTTCGATAACGATCTTATTTGTAAAAAAGCCCGCAGAATGCCCTCTCAATTTCCAGGAAACAGACTTGTCGAGCATCTTGTAAATGATTGTGTGCTCAGATACGGCTGTCCGGCTGCCAGGAATTTTATCATGGGAAGATGGGAGTGCCCGATTCCGACAAGCAGGACCTGCAACAGCGCCTGTCTTGGCTGTATATCACTTCAGGATAAATCAAGCGGCTTTGTGGCATCACATGACCGGATATGCTTTACACCTACAGTTGATGAGATTGTTGAGTTTGTCGCACCGCATCTTCAGAATGCGCCAAGACCTGTGGCAAGTTTCGGCCAGGGCTGCGAAGGGGAGCCGCTTCTTGAGGGCGAATTGATTGCAGAGGCAATCATACAGATAAGAAAGATTACAAAACGCGGAATAATAAATGTAAATACAAATGCAAGCCGGCCTGACATGGTCGAAAAACTGTGCAGAACAGGTCTTGACAGTATGCGTGTAAGTATGAGCTCTGTACGCGAAAAATATTACAATGCCTATTACAGACCGAAGAATTATTCCTTCAGTGATGTAGTGGAGTCGCTTGGCATTGCACGAAAATTTGGAATATGGACATCAGTAAATTACCTTACATTTTCAGGGTTTACAGATACAGAAAATGAAATTGACGCACTGGAAAAGCTGATTGAAAAAGTTAAGCTCAATATGATTCAGACCAGAAACCTCAATATTGATCCTGAGTATTATATAGATAAAGCGGATCTGTCCGGAGATGACCACGGACAAAAAATTGGAATGAAAGCGTGGGTTGCACATCTTAGAGACAAATATCCTGATCTGCAGCTTGGATATTTTAATCCGCCGCTCTCAGTTATGAAAAAAACAGCTGATCAGGATTAATAATAATAGTTTTAATCACAAACTGATTATTTATCTGAATTAAAGGGTCAAACTGAGACTTTTTCTTTCTATTTCAGACGACGGAAACTATTTTAGCAGGTAATAAATTCACGATACTATTTATTTATTGTATCTAAATGTAGAATGAAAAATAATTAACAAATTTAATAAATCTTGAAAAATGGAGGAAATGATGGGAAGAGGAGATGCCCGCACAACAAAAGGTAAAATTTTCAAAGGCTCTTTTGGAAAGAAACGCCAGAGAAAACCAAATGCCCCTACTACTCCAAACAAAAAGTAATATGAAATAGATCCGCAGGTATTTGTTTTAATGAAAAACTACCTGCGTTTTTCTCTTATCTTTGCTCACTTAAGTATCTGACTGATTACAAGTATTGCATTAAAAATAAATCTTCTAAGATTCAGAATCTGCAGATCTGGTCTGTAATGTCAGTTTATTATCTGTACGTTTGGCAGTATATACAATAATCTTTTTTCCCGGGCGAAGAATTGTTTTCCTGGAAATTTTATTGAGGCAGCATAGTTTGGCCACAGATGTACGGTAGTGCATTGCAATGTGACCCAGTGTTTCGCCTTTACGGATTGTATGCCATTTTGTTTTTGCCAGTTCAATAAGATAGTCAAAATTCGCTTTAGTTAATGTAAGTGTATCAGATTTAAGCGTGTAATTTTCAAAGTCAATTATCAAGTTTGGGTCAAACGGCTGTCCATAGTAACGTATCTCGAAATGTAAATGGCTTCCGGTGGATCTCCCGGTGTTGCCGCCCAGGCCGATCATATCCCCGGCTTTGACTTTTGAAAAAGGCAGCAGATCTGTTTTTGACAAATGGCCATATATGGTTTCAAGCCCGTTTGCATGTCGCACAACAACCACGGTGCCGTAACCGCGTCGGTCATATTGTTTAACCCTTACAACACCATCAAAGGCCGCCCTGACAGTATCTCCTTTTGCAAGACGTAAATCAATGCCGTAATGCCACATCACACCGCGCTGTCCGAAATTTGATGTAACAATGTTTTTAAACGGATGAACATAAGATTTACCCTGCAAACTGTCAATCAGTGAAAGTCTTGCGGTATCATTCCAGTCTTTTGGCTCAAAATGACCTGAATTAATTCTGGATGTACTCCATGCAAAAGTATCCTCAGCATTAAAATCATTTGAAAATAGAGTGTTGAGATCCTGCTGGAATTCATTTTCCTGTGCATCTGATGAAATTGCAGAGTCCTGTGGAGTGTTATCGCAAAGAGTATTGTTTGTATCAATTGAAAAGTTGATCTGTGAAGATGCCGAGTCGATTGAAACTTTACAGATAGAATTACTCACAGTCATTGCGGTAAGCGGGGTGGTTTCAAGGCAATTCTGTGCGTTTAATACAAAATAAGCGGCAAGGATAATAAGTCCTGATAAAAAGCTGTTTGTAAATTGTAATTTATTTTTTGACATTCATTAGTTCCCGTAAAATTATATCTTTTAATAATAGTGTAACTGCTGCTGTTTATTTTAATAGTAGTATGTGAAATAACAGAAAATAAACAACTTTCAAGTATGTTATTCAAAACCCGGAGCACAAATAAGAATAATTTGAAGTGTATGCAACTGATAATAAATGAATTACAGAGCATGTCAAATATTTAACATTAATATATATAATGTTGAAAGTATTAAAAACTGTTAAAAGAGGCGGTTCTTTGCAGCCATTCTTTTATTCTAATGATATTTCAACCATAGATACTATTAATATCATCATTTTCAAATTAATCAGACACATTATAGTATAATAGTGGAATTTTAACAGAAAATCTTAAAAAAATATCACAGTGGTGTTTTATAATTCACACGTTAAGCAAAAGTAAACTAAACTTCAAATGTCGCTTGTCGGCTTTCCCTCCTGCACCACCTCAAACTTCTTTCCGATATTTTGCCTGAAATTTTCCGGTATCGTATTCCAGTCCAGCACGTCGACTTCAAAGGGAAGGTTTGATTCCGTAAAAGCGTTTTTAAGTTCTGCCATGAACTTCCATACCAAGGGCTCTTTACTGACAATTACAAGATCAAGATCGCTTCCAGCGTGCGAGGACCCGTTGACCCTGCTTCCAAATGCTCTTACTTCGCAGTCAGGGGCAAACTCATAAAGAATGTGCTTAATTATCAACAGGTGTTTACTTGATACATTAACCATTTTGAAATACTGTCCTTAAATGTGCTTCAAGCTTATGTACGTCCTGGAGGAATCCGGGCAGAAGGCTGAGTGTATCACGTGCAAAACCAATGCCATAGTCGTGTGCCGTATTATTGCGATTGTCACGATAGGCAAACCATCGTTCAACGGTTTCCTCGTCGGACAGCAATCCATGCTTTGCAGCCTGACGCAAAACGTCTTTATAG
>Ga0209800_10000310_pt1 | contig 88851 bp, 80 predicted proteins | sample Higcelweek8metaG_FD_187174 | JGI IMG/M metagenome (GOLD analysis project Ga0209800, IMG submission 187174) | Freshwater pond sediment microbial communities from the University of Edinburgh, under environmental carbon perturbations - High... | ecosystem: Environmental > Aquatic > Freshwater >... | reverse complement strand
ATAAGAAACTTACAACCCCTGGTTACCCAGACGCTGCTTCCCGGTGCTAAGAAGGCGTACGGATAATTCCTCCTTCAGGACTTTAACCTGTTAGAACTACAGTTGTTACGGCATACGGACATCTTACTTAATTAACTGGGATTATGTAAGATGTCCCCAGAATTCATGTAAGATGTCCCCAGAATTCAAATGCCCGGAAAAAGTACTGGCACATGAGCAAAATCAAATGGGTGGCCATTGCCATGCCTGAGAGATATTTTATCGAAAAAGGATTATATCTGCCCGGGAACTGATTTCTGAAATCAGCCGAACCGCCCTGGTACGCGATCCGTATGCCGGGTGGTGTGGGAGGGCTCCTCAGTGATGGGGAGTCCTATCCCGATTATCGCTTTATTTTATTTCTTTATCACCATCATCGTCATCTTGATCTATTTCATGATCAGCTTCAAAGTCATCACTCCAATTCATGCTCAATACATCTTCTTTAATTGAAGCTATTGCTTCTTCTACACGCTTTTTACTACCACCAGCTGCGATAGTTATATTTTTTATCTCACCATATAAATCTGAAGACAATGTGGCCCTTAATTTGTTGTAGTTCTCAAGCATGATACCATGGAGCATATGTTCAACGACAAAACGCGGATAACTGACAAAAGGTAAATTGTTTAGATTGGGCGATTTTCTCAAATTAGCACTTACAGCCATAGCGCCAACCATTTTGATTTCACTGGGCATCAAAACTAGTAGATAGCTAGCTGGAGAATGGGTTAACATAACATCGCATTCTTCTTTAGCTCCAACCAATGCTTTTGTCTTATCTTCAGACTTTTTTGCCTGATATAAGAAAAAGCCTTTTAGAGAAATATCAGGAAAAGCAATATCTATTATCCCTAAACCGTCAGCGCCAATCTTTTTCTCTGGTGCTGATGGCCCACGCCCCCTTATTTTTAGATTATCAATCTTGAACTCTCCAGTATCAAGTGTACATGAACCTGAAATACTAGAAAAAAAGTGTCCACATAGCGAATCCTCATCTGCCCAATGAGACCAAGAAGAGTGAGAATATCTGGTCATCCCAGCAATTAACCAATTCTGAATATCTTCTTTCGATTTACTATCTTTGAGAAACAGCTTTGCCATATTTTTTTAATCGATAACGTAAACATCTGCGGCTTGTCCGCAGAATGTTTTGGTTGGAATTAAGTATTATGTCTCCCAAGAATCCCATCCTCGCCAACTGGTGTATAAATTTGTTAGATTAGCTCTTCTTGTGACAGTCCATTTCGAAGATCTTTACCCTTTAGTTTCTCTAAATCTTCTTGGTTCAGTGACGAGAGTGTGTCAATCACTGCATCAATTGAGGACATTTCCTCAATGAGATCCGCTTGACTTATTTCTACCATCCCCATTTGATGAACGACTTTATTTCTGAAGGTTTGAGCTCTATCGATCATATCGGCTGTCTCTTTATCTATTACCCCTTTTGCATTCCAAAGATATTTGGATTGCATTCTTATGTTTGTTTTGTTTGTTTCGTGTTTGTTGTATATGTCTTGGTCGTTAGAGGTTAGCCCACATATTGTTTGGGCTAAGCTGGTCAACTTATTGTATTTGGCAATGAATTCCGCTGCACTTTCATTTGCTGTCCCGCTAAAATTCTCGGCTAATTCCTCTCGCTCTGCCTCCTCGATGTGAACATCACCAATTGAGTCTAGAGCTGCTTGAATTTTTTCACAGATATCATTGCTAATTGCCAATAAATCATCAAATTCGAGTTTGGTTATGCCTTTGCAATGGGCAATTTTGCACCTAAACTCATACAACTTCTCCCATTTTGATTTCAGGTATTCCGATTCGCAATTAACCTTCTTTGCAAAATACTTTTCCCAATTGGTAAAAGGGGAGTATTGCTTAAGGTCACCAACTGTTACAACCTCTTCGTCAGCTTTTTCTTTAAGCGAGTCAATAAATCGACTGGAATCGGCTTTGGTGTATTTCTTGAAGAGAAAGTTGGAGAGTTGGATGAAGTCCACCTCATGCAAGAAATTGGTTTTTTCCTTCTTTCCGTCTGAACGGACTGAATCCAAGACCTCTTTAGGTGTCGATGCGTCGCTCCAGTTGTATCCAATGCTAATTGCCATAAATTTGGCAATCAACTTTCGCATCAGGTTCTCAGTTTTAAAAATTATAGGATATCCCTTCTGGCAATAGGTTTCACCTACACCGTCGTGCAAAACAATTATATTTCTGCCACTAATTTTTGTGCATATACGCCGCACTTCTTTGAGTAGATTTTTATATACTTCTGGCTCAATAATGTCTGTACTCTCCAATGTTAGGTCATAGTATATTGAGCCGTCTGTTAATATTCCTTGTGCCAATTGGTAGGAGAAATCATGATCGTTAAAGCTAATTGTTTCCTTCTTACTAAATGCAATGGATGCATGGGCAGCTAGCAGACTCTTGAATTTGTCAACGCTAGTACAAATTTCATCGTTCGAGTCAAATGTTATCAAATATTCATTTTTCACTTAATGCTCCCTCCTGAAGTCCAACAAGTTGATCTGTGGTTTCCGTTTATCTTTCATGTCCACCTATCTAACGGGATAACATTCGAAAAGTAAGAATGACCAGATCTGAAGAAATTGCTCAGATACGCCATAAAATTGAAACAGAAAATGTGTGGTTCTGTATATTACTAACGCTTAATCTCCAAAGGCTTTTTTCGTATACCCTTTGGGAATCGAGAATACGTTGGAAGGCGCTTTACCTTCTTTAAATTCCAAAAGCGCCACCGAGGATTTCATCTCCTGTCCCATCATATTCATAGTAGACTCATTTAGAACCTGAACACCCTTTATTTTTTTCATTTCATGCACGATTTTATCAAGCGATTGTTCCATACCCGGCTGATTTGCGAGTATTGATGCGCTAAATTTGGCATAAACATCCGCATCTATGTTGATATCCGTTGTTGCCCAAATTACGGATGTATTTGTTCCCATGCCCATTTCCATGGTTTGGATATATTTTTGGCAATGGTAACCGTTGATTTGCTTTTTCTCTCCGGTTGGCTCTACAGATATTTTAATATCCATCATTTTGCCCATGAGTTGTTTTAAGCCTGCCATCTCTTCAGCATCCATTTTTTCACCCGACGCTTCAGCCATTTTCTCGTAATTCATGTTCATTTCAGTATAGGTTTTGCCAAGGTGGTCAAGCATGATCATGCTGCCGTCTTCTTTGATTAGCATCCCCTTATCACCTGTTTGGGTCCACATTGCGCTGTCGGAAATCCACGATTCTGTTTCAACTTCCTGGGCAGGTTGTTCCTGGCCCATCATGGAAAATGCCTCTGTTCGTTGCTTTTGCTTGAGATAGATATCAGCCAAAGCAAACTGTTGCGATAATAATATCACTAAACACATAACGGCACACAGCAATAGTCCCTTTTTCATATTTCCTCCCTTGAAATTCGGTGTTTTCTGCAGCGCTTATCTTATAAAGGTTAGCAGAACCAGATCTGCATAAATGGTAAAAAAAATAAATTAGCACTATCTGAACAAGCTTGCAAATTTTTTCAATTTTATCGGCGAGTAACCGTGGTTTTACATGTGATTGCCATAATTTATTCACTTGATTTATTCAATCGATTGAATTACCGTATTTAGGGCTTGGTCATAACATCGGCCACAGCGTAGGTTGGGTTGAACGAAGTGAAACCCAACAACTTATCGGCGTTGGGTTTCGTTCCTCAACCCAACCTATCAAAAATTCGGATGGCCTAAAATATGACCAAGGCCCGTATTTAAAATATGTTAGAATAATCATAAATTGGGAAACATGGTGGTAAAAAAAGATACCGCATCCGACACCAAACATCGTCTGCTTGAAGCTGCCATAGATGTTTTCGGCAAACACGGTTTTGATCCGGCCACCACCCGGATGATTGCCAAAGCGGCCAACGTGAACATTGCCGCCATCCCCTATTATTTCGGGGGCAAGGGCGGGCTTTACCAGGCCGTTATCGACCATATTGTTGAGCAGATCAAAAAGGAAGCCGGGGAGCTGCTCGAACAAATCGGCGAGGCGACCTTTACCGGGAATACCGGCCGGCAGCAGGCCCGGCAACTGATCCAGGCCTTTCTCGAACGGTTTATTAATTTCATTGCCGGTTCGGAACAAGGGCCTCGTGTTTCCAGAATCATCCTGCGCGAGCAGATGTTCCCAAGTCCTGCCTATGACACTATTTTTGAAGGGTTTCTGAAACCTGTGCTCAATGCGTTGTCCACCCTGATCATGGCGGCATCCGGCGAATGCGACCCCAGGCAGGCAACCTTCAAAGCCATGACACTCATGGGCCAGGTGGTGATTTTCCGGGTGGCCCGGGAGACCATTGTCCGGGGGCTTGACCTGGAAGGATATTCCCCGGAAGAACTGGAAGAGATCCGCAGGGTGCTTGTGGCCAATGCCCTGGCAATCACTGCAACGCCAAGCGAATCAAGCATAAGGAACTAATAATGAAAAAAAAAGTATTCCCTGTCATCATACTGATCCTCGCGGCAGCCGGTGCTTACATCTATTGGCAGGATCAGAATAAAAAACAGGATGAAAATGCCGACACCTTCAAAATATACGGCACCATTGATATACGCGACGCATCCCTTGCCTTTACCGAGCAGGAACGGATTGAAACGGTGCTGGTCGAAGAGGGTATGCGTGTAAAAAAAGGGCAGGTGCTGGCAAAACTTCGCACCGCAAAGCTTGATGCCGCCATCAGGGAGCTGCAGGCCCGGATTGCGGCCCAGCAGGAGACCGTAGCCAAACTGGAAGCAGGCAACCGTTCCCAGGAGATCGACCAGGCCCGGTCTGAAGTGCAGGCTGCCAGGGCCCGGGTGGAAAATGTCTCCCGCACCGCACAACGCCTCCAGGCCACCTCCCGGTCCGGGGCCACCAGTATCCAGAACTATGATGATGCAAAAGCCCAGCTGAAAGTTGACCAAGCCCAGTTATCAGCAAGCCAAAAAGCATTGGACCTGCTCATTGAAGGCCCGCGCAAAGAGGATATCGCTGCAGCCCGCCATCAGCTTGATGCGCTGGGGGCAAGCCTTGACCAGCTTCAGGTGCGCCTCTCCGATATGACCCTGACCGCCCCTGCCGACGGGATCATCCAGTCCAGAATACTTGAACAGGGGGAACTTGCAGGTCCTTCCAAGCCCGCTTTTGTCCTGGCGCTTTGCGATCCCAAATGGGTTCGGGCATACATCCCCGAGCCCATGCTGGGAAAAATCAACCTGGGCATGACCGCCCAAATTTTTACGGACTCTTTACCCGACCAGCCCCTGGACGGATGGGTGGGCTTTATTTCACCCGTGGCGGAATTTACCCCCCGGGCCGTGGCCACTGAAGATTTGCGCACCCAGCTGGTTTACGAAACCCGGGTTTTTGTGAAAGACCCAAAAGATATTCTTCGTCTGGGCACCCCTGTGACCGTGGCCATTAATGACAATCAGATCCTAACCCGGCCCAATGCTCCGGCAGAGCCTGCTGACTGATCCCGGGAATCGGCGGTATAGCATATGAACAGCACAGTAAGCAGCGTAAGCAGCACAAGCGTGGGATTGTCAACAAAGGAGACGGACGTTGAAAACGCGCCCCTGATGCATGCAAACTGCGTATGCAAAATCTTTGACAACGCAGGCGGTAAAAAAATCACGGCCCTGGATGCGATCAGTCTTAAAATTTTCCAGGGCCGGGTGACCGGCCTTGTGGGCGCGGACGGTGCGGGAAAAACCACTCTTATCCGCATTGCCGCAGGGCTTCTGGTACCCACTGCAGGACAAATGACCCTGCTGGGACTTGACAGCGTTGAGCACAGCCTGGAAATCCAGAGCCGCGTGGGGTATATGCCCCAGAAGTTCGGCCTGTACCAGGACCTGACCGTAATCGAAAACCTAAGACTTTATGCAGACCTCCAGGGGGTTGCGTTAAAAGCGCGGCATGACCGCTTTGACAAGCTGCTGGCCATGACCGATCTGGCCCCGTATACCAGAAGACGCGCAGGGGCTCTTTCCGGCGGCATGAAACAAAAATTAGGCCTGGCCTGCGCCCTGGTGAAATCCCCTGAACTGCTCCTTCTGGATGAGCCCACCGTGGGGGTGGATCCGGTCTCCCGGCGGGAACTTTGGAAAATCGTCTATGAACTGGTGGAAAAGGAGAGGATCGGGGTTCTGGTCTCCACAGCCTACCTGGATGAGGCGCAACGCTGCGACCAGGTTAAGGTGCTTCACCAGGGTCGGCTTTTGGACCAGGGCAGTCCGGACAAATTTACAGCCGGGATGAAGGGCCGGGTATTCCTGGCCGCCCCGGATGAACAGATGCGGGCCAGACAGATTTACACCCGGCTGGCCGGACGAGAAGGCATTGCAGACGCCACCATAAGGTCCGGGCGGGTGCGCGTGGTGCTTGACAGTGCGTCATCCCCGGAAAACGGCAACACCCAGGACGCTGGAAAGCAGAAAATTGCAAATCTGCTCAAGCGGGATGCCGGCACAATAACAACAGCAACCCCGTCCTTTGAAGATGCGTTTATGGCCCTGATCCCAAGGGGCGATGCCCAGCTTCACAGACCTGTACCGGATCAGAAAAAGCCATGGATCCCGGAACCGTCATCCGGGGATGATGCGGCAGTAATAACAAACAATCTATGCAAAAAGTTTGGTGATTTTACGGCGGTTTCCAACCTCACCCTTGATGTCCGCCGGGGTGAAATCTTTGGATTGCTGGGTCCCAACGGCGCCGGTAAAAGCACCACATTCCGTATGCTGTGCGGACTTTTACCCGCCACATCCGGGGAGATCCGGGTGGCGGGCCGAAACCTGCGGCGATCCCGTGCCAAAGCCAGGGCCCGCCTGGGATATATGGCCCAGCAGTTTTCACTTTACGGCCAGCTCAGTGTGGAGGAGAACTTTAAATTTTTCGGCAGGGCATACGGTCTTTCCGGCAGCCGGCTCAAAGAGCGTATGGCCTGGGCTTATACCGAATTCGGACTGGGCGTCTGGCAGGATAAACCGGCCGGAACTCTTCCCGGCGGGTACAAACAGCGTCTTTCCATGGCCACGGCCCTGCTCCACGAACCGGACATCCTGTTTCTGGATGAGCCCACCTCAGGGGTGGATCCCTTTGCCCGGCGGGAGTTCTGGCTGCGCATCAACGGATTTGCCGAACAGGGGGTGACCGTTATCGTGACCACCCATTTTATGGAAGAGGCGGAATACTGCGACCGCATGGTGATCATCAGCCGGGGCAAAACCCTTGCCATGGGCACACCCGGGGAAATCCGCAGCCTGGCCGGGACACCGGAAAATCCGGAACCCACCATGGATGATGCCTTTATCGTTCTTTCCGAGGGGGACCGGTCATGACCCGATTTTTCATGCGCCTTTTCGGGGTGCTGCGCAAGGAAACCCTCCAGATCTTAAGGGACCCAAGCTCCATCATCCTGGCCCTGATCATGCCCATGGTTTTGCTGATAATTTTCGGATATGGGGTGAGCCTGGATGCCGAACATGTGCCCATGGTGCTTGTCAATCATGACAAAGGTTCCATGTCCCGGGAGCTTGCGGCACGCTTTGCCGGTTCCGCCAATTTCAAAATAAGGACTGCAGAGAGCATGACCCAGGCGCAATCCCTTGTGCTGGCACGCAAGGCCGAAGGTATTATCCTGTTACAAAATAATTTCACGGAGATTCTTGAAGGCGCAGCTGAAGGAACGGGTACAGGATACAGGGCCCCGGTCCAGTTGATCATCAACGGCACCGACGCCAACCGCGCCCGGCTCATTGAAGGCTATATGAAAACCATTGGTGCCAAATGGGCATCCATACGGGTGGCCAAGGGGCAAACCGCCATGCTGCCCCTGGTCTCCATATCCCAGCGCATCTGGTTCAACGAGGCTGCCATCAGCCGACACTTTCTGATTCCAGGCTTGATCACCTTGATCATGACGCTCATCGGCATCCTTCTGACAGCCCTGGTCATTGCCCGGGAATGGGAGCGTGGCACCATGGAAGCCATGCTGGTAACGCCCCTGCGCAAGGTGGAGATCCTGTTGGGAAAAATTGTGCCCTATTATTTGCTGGGCATGTTCGGCATGGTCATGTCCGTGGTGGTGGGCACAACCCTTTTCGGAGTGCCTTTCCGGGGTTCCGTGGGTGCGCTTGTGGGGTTAAGTTCCCTGTTCATGCTCACCTGCCTTGGGTTCGGGCTTTTTCTTTCCGCGGCCATTCGCATCCAGTTTGTGGCGGCCCAGATCTCCATTGTGGCCGGTTATTTACCGGCATTTTTTCTCTCCGGCCTGATATTTGATCTTGAATCCACACCGAAATTCATCCAGATCATCAGCTATATTTTCCCGGCCCGGTATTTTGTCACCATCGCCCATACCCTGTTTGCCGCAGGAGATATCTGGTCGGTGCTGCTGCCCAATGCCCTGGTGCTGGCATTCATGGCTTTTTTGTTTCTGGGACTGGCTTTTCGCAAAATATCAAAGAGACTGGAGTAATCATGCAGACCCTCAGACGCCTGACCGCCCTGATATTAAAGGAACTTCTCACCATCATGAAGGATCCAAAAAGCCGGTTTGTGGTGATTGCGCCGCCCATTATACAGTTCTTTATCTTCAGCTATGCCGCCACCTTTGACCTGGAAAATGTCCGATATGCCGTGTTTGACGAATGCCGGTCTGTGCTGTCCCGATCATTTCTGGCCGATGTTGAAGGCACAGGACGGTTCAGGCTCACAGCGCATCTTGAAAATGCCGGACAGGTTAAAGAGACCATTGACGATGAAAAAGCCCGGCTGGTGATCCATATCGGGTCTCAATTTGAGGAAAATCTGCGATCCGGACGATCTGTAGAGATCCAGATCATTGCCGACGGCAGGAGCCCCAATGTGGCCATGATTGCCATTGGATACCTTGGCACCATTGTGGAAAATTTTAATAACAGCCTTTTAGAACAAGGCATAGCCCAAGGCAGCTGGCCTGGGCTGGCCCTGGTGGAACGGGCCTGGTTCAACGAAAACCTGAGCAGCCGGTGGTTCATGGTCTCAGCGCTTGGCGGGGTGATCAGCACGGTGGTGGTGATGATCCTCACCAGCCTCTCCGTTGCCAGGGAGCGGGAGTTCGGCACCTTTGAGCAGCTTCTGGTGGCCCCGTTCAGTCCGGTGGAAATCCTGGTGGGCAAATCCATACCCGGCATTCTCTTTGGCATGCTGGACGCCCTGATCTTTTCCGGGGGAGCCGTCCTCTGGTTTCACATCCCCTTCCGGGGAACGATCAGCGCCCTTATGGTTTCCCTTTTATGCTTTATCATCACCATCGTGGGCATAGGCCTGCTGGTGTCGTCCCTCTCCACGACGATGCAGCAGGGGCTTTTAGGCGCATTTTTGTTCCTGATGCCTGCAATCACCTTGTCAGGGCTTGCCACACCCGTGGAAAACATGCCCATGTGGCTTCAGCAGATAGACATGCTCAATCCCGTGCGCCACATCATCACAGCCCTTCGCAGAATCTTTCTTGAGGGGGCGGATCTTGGAATGGTCTGGTCCCAGATCTGGCCGTTACTGATCATGGCGAGTGTCACCCTGCCCCTGGCAGCCTGGTTGTTCAGACGTCGATCAGTATAATGGTTTTATGGTATTTTCATCCTTTTAATGCCTTAATCCGTTTGATATCCACGGATTTTCCGAGCATCATGAGCATATCACTGTCTTTGATCATAAATTCAGGGGGCGGCACCAAAACAAAATTTTCAGGAACCAATTCTTTAATGGCGATAATATAAACATTGAACTTTGCCCGCAGGTTGATCTCCTTCAAGGTTTTTCCAACAAATTCTGCCGGCGGTTCTATGTGTACAAGATCAAACCCTTCAGAAAGAGGAATGAAATCCATAATATTCGGTCGGGATAAACTCTGGGAAATCCGCAATGCCACATCCCTTTCCGGATGAATGATTTTAGTGGCACCCACTTTTTTAAGTATTTTGGCGTGATCATCATCCAGGGCTTTTGCCAAAATTTTCTTGACCCCCATCTCGTGCAGATGGAGGCATATCAGGATACTGACGCTGATCTTGGTGCCGGTGGATACAATCACGCCGTCCATGGTTTCCAGGCCAAGGGCTTTTAATTTTTCCTTGTCCGTGGCCTCCATGAAGATCGCTTCGGTGCAATGCGCACCCACTGCCTGCACGCGGTTCTTATCCATATCCACGGCAATGACTTCATTCCCGTCCTCGTATAAAGCTTTGGCCGCATAAAATCCAAAATTCCCTAACCCTATCACTGTGAATCGTTTCATTGTATCTCCTGTTTATCCGATCATCATATTCTCTTCAGCCCGTTCAAAACCTTTTGTCGGATTGGTCCCGATGATGATGTACGAGAAGGTTAAAATCCCTACCCTGCCGATAATCATGGTTATAACAATCCAGAATTTTCCCCATACACTTAAATCCGCTGTGACTCCGAGAGAGAGTCCGACGGTTCCAAAGGCAGATACCACTTCGAAGAGATAAGGCAGAAATTCTCCACGAATGCTTCGCCCGGTGATAGCCCCTTCTGAAAGAATCATGAACAATACCATGCCGATAATTCCAATCGAGACTATGATCAGGGTTGAGGCGCGGCGAACGGTTTCATCCGGAATGCTTTTTTTAAACAGACTCACCCCTTGCATCCGCTTGATCCGGGTGATGGTTGTGGCGGTCAGCAATGCCAGGGTGGTTGTTTTCACGCCGCCCCCGCAGGACCCTGGTGAGGCCCCGAAGAACATCAGGACCAGCATCACGGCGATGGTTGCTTCGTTGAGTGCAGAAATATCAACGGTATTGAATCCGGCCGTCCGGCAGGTAATGGACTGAAACAGGGCAACCAGGAATTGGTATGACGGGGATTTGCCATCCAGAATCCCCTGTCGTTCAAGGATGAATAACCAAACCGTACCACCAACGATCAGAATGGCCGTGGTCAACAATACGGTCCTGGTCTGCACCGAAAATCGGAACCGTTTTTTCTTTCTGAGCTTTATCCAGTTTTTAAATTCATACAATACCGAAAAACCGATGCCGCCGGTCACGATAAGCATACAGATGGTAAAATTTAGAAGATAACTGTCACCGAAGGTAGAAAGGTTATCCGGGAACAGGGAAAAACCGGCATTACAAAAGGCAGATATAGCATGGAAAACAGCGGTATAAACGGCTTCATGAACCGGCATTGTCCCGCTCCAGTAAATCGCTAAAAGAACGGCGCCAGCAGTTTCGATGCAAAAAGTCATATAGATAATGTTTTTGACGATTTTGAAAAGATTGTCTTGGGGCGTGTGCAAAAACATATCCTGTACCGCCATCCGCTGATGATAGAAGGTTTTCCTGCCGATTATCCGGAAGAGGAGCACTGAGAGCGTCATGACCCCCAGCCCCCCCATCTGGATGAGAACGAGAATAATGATTTGGCCGAAAAGGGAGAACCGGGTTCCGGTATCCACCACAGCCAGTCCGGTGACGCAGACCGCCGAGGTCGAGGTAAATAAGGCGTCTATGACTTGCAGCGGAGCACTCTTCGAAGAAACCGGCAGGCTCAATAAAAGTGTGCCGATCAGAATGAGAGCAAGAAAGCTGATCAGAATCAGTGCCGCCGGATGCAGTTTTAACAGATTGCGTCGCAGGGTCATGATACCACCTTGGGGTTCTTGTAATATTCACAGTGATGGTGATTGATGGTATGGCATATTTCATGAAGCCGGTGGCCCCCTAAAAACATCCTGTTCCGATAAGCGCCGCAGACCGGGAACTCGTATTTATCCACGCCTGGCAGATAGTTAAGAAAAGGGCAGAGTTTTTCTAAAACGCTTTGTGCCGGCATCAGGGAATGAGATTTCCATAATTGACGGATATTTTTTCCGATACTGTCCGATTCAATACCGGAATGAATGTCAACAAAATCCACGCCTCTCTGTGTCAACCCTAAAATGAGTTTTTGATGGAGTCTTTCCAAGAAAACCGCTACCTTTACCTGTGTCGTCAACGGATGTTCCTTAAGGATCTTGCAAAGTTCAATCACCTCTTTGTGCCCCTGGATATCTCTGCTGTTAAAAAAGATGACAATCAGATCCGGATGGTTTGATGTCGCCTGGCTCAAGCAGCTTAAAGGGCTGACGGATATCTCACAGAAACCCCGGCTTTGAGGCATCTGATCCGGGAGGAGCCAGCAGATCAATATTTTTTTTAAGTTTGATGACATTTTTTTCTAATTCCCTATTTGGCATTGCTGTGCCGTTGAATAAAACCAGGGAGCACCGGGCCTGCCGCGCGCATATCCCGGCCGATTTTCAGAAGGCTTACGATGATCACAATGAATTCAAGCCGGCCGAAAAACATGGCAAGAATTTCCGCCCACAACGCACCGTCGGGCATGACCGCGGAAGTTACCCCGATGGAAATCCCTACGGTGCCCAGGGAAGAGGCGAATTCGAAAAGGGAATCTTTCAGGGTGTAGCCATAGGCACAGAGTACCAGAACCCCCAACCCGTAGATGACCATGTAAAGGAAGACAAACATCGCCACCTGCCGCAGCCCGGCGTCATTCATAAAAACACGCCGGTTTCCTTCCCATACCGGGAGTTCCGCCACAGCAATCTTCGGAATAAAGTGACGCTTGATATCCCAGACCAGCATCTTGAACAGAAGATAAATACGGAACTGCTTGATTCCCCCGGCCGTGGAACATGTGCCCCCGCCAATCAGCATGAGGCCGGTCATGAGGGCCACGCCAAAGGCATTCCAGTTGCCGTAGCCAACCGTTGAAAACCCCGTGGTTGTCAGCGCCGACACGGTTTCGAACACGGCGACCCGCATCGCCTTGCCCATCTGGGGATAGAGGGCCTGACAGGTCCAGATGAAAGCGGCTGTGGCAGACAGCGGTATCAAGACGGCCTGGAGGCGGATTTCACCGTTTTTAAACACCACGCCCAATTTCCCCCGCCACAGGAACCAGGCGGTCACAAAGCTCAGGTTACCCAACACCATGAGAGCGATGGAGACGGCTTCGACACTAACGCTGTTCCAATATCCGATGTTTTCCACTTTTGTTGAAAACCCGCCGGTGGACACGGCGGCAAAGGCGTGGTTCACGGCATCGAAAGGGGACATCCCTGCGGCCCAGTAGGCCAGAGACCCTGCACCGGCATAGGCGGAATAGATGATTAAGACAAGCCGGGCCGACTGCCTGACATGGGGCACCAGCTGGTCGCCTCGTCCCTCGGCGCTGGAAATACCGACTCCGGAGGGGCCGACAATGGCCGACATCATGATAATGGCCAGGCCCGCACCGCCCGCCAGTTGGATAATGCTGCGCCAGAGAAGTATCATCGGGCCTGCGGCTGTGACATCCACAACCGACAGGCCCGTGGTCGTCCAGCCGCTCACGGACTCGAAAACTGATCTAGAAAACGGCAGCCCCAGAACAGAAGTAAAGGGCCAGGCTGAAAAAAGGATGACCGTCATCCAGCTCACGACAACAATAATACCCCCCTCCTGAACCGACAGTGTTGTATTGGACTCTGACCGGAACAGCCACCACAGGATTCCTCCGAGAATGGCAAGGCATCCTGCGGGAAGACAGAACGACAGAACATGGGTCGATTCTTCGGGATTGGATACCAGAATAAGAAGCGGCGTCAGCATCATCCCCCCGGACAGAATGAGAATCATGCCAATTGATGAGGACATGGCGGCATAGTGTTTTTTCAGATATTCTTTTTCCCGCATAAGGACTCCTCTATACTATTTTTCCTCTCCGGTCAGCACCTTTAAGGCAGGGCCATGGTTCTCCGGCAGAGTGATAAGGACAATGCGGTCTCCTGCCTGGAGGTCGTTTCCTCCCCGGGGGACCATGGGGCGATTGTCCCGTATAACGACCGCAATTAAGGCGTTTTCAGGAAGATCGATATCCTTGAGCTGCTTGCCCGCCACAGGGGAGCCCGCCTCCAGAGCAATTTCCGTCACATTGACCCGGCCTTCACCCACGGGCAGCAGGTTGAGGATCTGCGCCATGGATGCCCGCTGTTCAATCAGGCTGCCTACAATCTGGGTGGTTGAGAAGGCGGAAACGCCAAGCTTTTCAAAGATCTCGGCGTTATCCGGGTCATTAGCCAGGGCAATGGCTTTGGGCACGCCGAATTTAAGGGCGGCTAACTGACAGATCACCAGGTTGTCCTGATCGTTGGGGGTGACCGCCAGTACGGCATCCGCACCCATTGCACCGGCTTGTTTGAGAATTTCCGGGTCACTGCCGTCTCCGCACAGGACCGTGGCCGAGAGTTGACGGCTCAACAGCACACATTCGCCCTTATCCCGGTTTATAATGATGACCCGGTATCCTTTGGCGGTGAAATTGCGGCAAAGGAAAAACAGGGGCTTGCCCCCTCCGACGATGATAATCTTCATGGTAACTCTCCGTTTTGACGCGTTCCGCCGTTGGCCACCGCCTCCAGAAATATACCGGCGGCCAACGAAGTGGGACAGATGGTGTCAATCCCCAGCTGGGCGTATATCTCCTCCCGGCTGGGATCAAAAACCCGGGCCAGGACATGGGGGACGCGGAAGACCTTTTGAGCGACCTGGGCTACCATCAGATTGACGTTGTCTTCAGAGGTCGTGGCAATGAGCACATCGGCGTTTTTCAGTTTGGCCGCCTTGAGTACCGCCATGTGAGTGGCGTCGCCGTTGATCCGGAACCCGCTGAAATCCGGTGACAAATCGTCCAGCGTAGTTTCGACCGGGTCAATCACCACCACCGAATTCCCGTCCCGGCTGAGGCGATTCGCAAGAAGGGACCCCAGCCGCCCGCAGCCCACCACCACAATATATTTGCTATTTTTCATCGGCTTCCCCTGCCTCCTCTTTTCGGTCCGGACCCAGGTCGATCTTTCCTAACTTGTGCCAGGAGGTGGTTCTATCAAGGTTGGCCCAGGCCGATTTGAACGTCGGGTCCATATCCAGCGCCGCCCGATAAAACTTCTGGGCCTCCAGTCCGTCCCCCTTGATTTCGAGCAGTACCCCGAGCAGATTGTATGCTTCCGGATGGGCCGGGTCTGCTGCGATGGCTTTTCTGGCCGTTTCACAGGCGGCGGGAAATTCCTGATTCGAAATGCAGCGCTTTGTGAGTTCAATCAGGGACGGGTAGTCAACCGCGCTTTCCACTTCCAATACCTCGCGCGCCATGACCCGGATTGCCAGCTCCCGGATTTCCGCAGGACTGAAGGGTTTCTGAATAAAATCAACCGCACCCAGCTTCATGGCCTCCACAGCCGACTCTACCGTTCCATGAGCGGTAATAATGATCACCCGGATTTCGGGCCATTCCTCCTTGATCCTGCGCAACACCTCAATCCCGTCCATTCCCGGCATTTTCAGGTCCAGGAACACCAGGCCAGCCGGCGTGTCTTTCAGTTTTTGGAGCGCCTCTTCACCATTCACCGCTGTCCTGACGGGGATTCCCAGCGATTCCAGGGACTGGTCCATGGTCAGCCGGATATTTTTTTCATCATCAATGATCAGTATGGATTTTGTTTTCATTGCATTCTCCTATTGATTTATGGGCAAGGTAAAGGTGAACGTACTTCCTGTATCCGGGGACGAGTCCACCCAGATCGCGCCGGCATGGGCTCTTACAATCTCCTTGCAAATCGCAAGCCCCAGACCGGTGCCTCCTGGTTCCCGGCCTTTAACCTGAACAAATTTCTGAAATATTTTCGATTGATAGGGCTGGGGGATTCCCGGCCCATTGTCCTGAACAGACAGGTGGACATTCGGCCCGATTCTCTGGGCCCGAAGCGCGATGCGCCCGCCCCTGCCCAGATAACGGAGGGCGTTGGAAACCAGATTGGTCAGGACCCAGGTGATCTTGTTTGCGTCCGCCCGGACCCTGGGCAGTTCACTGGGAATATGCGACACCAAGTCAACCTCCTTCATATTCAGCTGACCTTTAAAAACCGTCCGGACATGATCGAAAAGGGTCACGACCGGGACACTGTCATATTCCATTTCAATCCGGCCGGCTTCGATCTTTGAAAGATCCAGCAGATCATTGACAAGGGCTTTCATGCGGAGGATCTCCTCATGGGCGACCCGAAGGAGATCATGGTCCTTTTCCTTCAGCGCACCGTCAGCATGTTCCAGCAGAAGGTCTACACTCATTCCCAGGCTGGTGAGAGGGGTGCGCAGCTCATGGGATGCGGCCATGACAAATTCGCTTTTGAGTTGTTCAACCTCCTTGAGCCGGGTTACATCCCGTAGCAGAAGCACGATTCCAGAAAGATGGCGATCCCTGCCCAGGATGGCGGTAACCGAAAAGAGGCAGTGCCGGATCCGGTTACCCGCAGTCAGGACAACCATCCGGTCATACTCCGGAATACTCGGATGGGAGCCGGTTTCGAGCGTTTCCCGGATCAGGTCGCATAGCTTTGAATCAGGCAGGATATCCGGGCATTGCAGCGAGACCGTCTCCGCCAGGGTTACCCCCAGCATTTCCCTTGCAGCAGGGTTGATGCTGGTGATGTTGAGATTGATGTCAAACACCACCAACCCGTCCTCAATACTTGAGAGTATGGCCTCTCCCTTGTTTTTTTCAGCGATGATCTGCTCAATATTCATCTCATGATACCGGAGAAGCTTTGTCGCCATCTCGTTGAACTCCCTGGCCAGGCTTCCCAGTTCGTCGTCTGTTTCCACAGGTACCTGTACGGCGTAGTCCCCGGCCGAGATCTTTCTTGAGGCCGCCATGAAGCCCCGGATCGGCCGTACCACCCTTTCCGCGAGAAAAAGGCTGAAGATCAGGGCCACAACCAATGCGGCACCCGCCACAAACGATGTGGACCAAATCGCCCGGTTGGCCACAACACCGGCCTTTAGACTGGCGGCATACATAGTGTCCTCATTGAGCCGGCGCAGGCCGATACAGGCGTCCTTCACCTTTGTGAACAGGGGATAAACGGATTTCCGGTATAAGGCGAACACTGAGGTGGGCCGAACCTTTAAATCGGTCCATTGGGAAAAGCCGTACCGGTAAGCCCGGTATCCAGCCTCAATCTCACGAACCAGATCCGCCTCCCCCGTAATGGTGATGTTATCCTTGGCCCGGGCCAGCCATTGCAGAAACAAGGCTTCATTCTCCCTGAACTGCAAGTTCCCTCTTTCCGAGTCTCCAATATAAATCAGAAGAATTCCGCTGTCCTGACGTTCCAGGGCATCCACCATTTTTTCCGCAGCCAGGATGCTTCTGTAATTCTCACTCAGGATTGCATCCGAGGCTTTGCCCAGGGAGACGAGATTGGCGACTGACCATGCGACCACAAGTCCCATGAGGGTAAAGGCCACACCGTACCCGGTCAGAATTTTCTTTTTTAATGTCATATCAGCCATCATTTTGAGTAAAAGCAATTGATACATCCCTCCTGATTTTTAATCGATACCCATCTATGCCAGGGAGCATAACCCTGGAACTGAGCAAAAAGAATGCCTTGATGTTTTTTTACTTTATTTACAAAATGTTGGCTTTATTTCGGCACCAATTTAAAATTATTCAATTCAAAACCCTTGAATTTTGCAATAAAACCGCATTGCACTTTGCACGAGTCTTGACTACCTGATGTCTTGACTACCTGATTAAAAACCTTATTTTAATCCGTTCCGTTTTTTTCCCATCTGGAACCGAAAAAATTCGATAACAAGCGGCATGACCGAGAGAAGAATAATGATAAGCAGTACCAGGGAAAAATTTTCCTTGACCACGGGCAGGTTGCCAAAAAAGTATCCTGCCAGTATGAAAATGACCGGCCATATGATGCCACCTATGAGATTGTAGGCAATGAAGTGCCAATAGGTCATTCGGCCCATGCCAGCCACAAATGGCGCGAATGTGCGGATAATGGGAATGAACCGGGCCAGGATGATGGTCTTTCCGCCATGGCGTTCATAGAATTCATGGGTCCGCTCCAAGTGCTTACTGTTTAGAAAGCGAACATTCTCCGAATAGAAGACCCTCCGACTGGCGGCCCGACCGATCCAGTAATTGATCGTATCGCCGAGGATGGCGGCGGCGGAAATAATCACCAGCAGCCAAACCACGTTAAAGGCCCCTATGGCCGCGAAAGAGCCGGCGGCAAACAGCAGGGAATCTCCCGGCAGAAAGGGAGCTACCACCAGGCCGGTTTCACAGAAGACGATAAGGAAGAGAATGACATATGAAATTGCTCCATAATTTCTGATGATCTCTCCCAGATGCCGGTCGATATGCAGAACAAAATCAACCCAGAATAAAAGCAGATCCGTCATGGTAGTCGAACCCTTTCCCGCAGCAATCGTCGGATAGCGACCCGACGTATTTTTGTTCGATAAAAGGATCAGGCCCGTCAAACTCTGAGAGTCTCCAAGGCAAAGCCTGGGGTTTACTCATGTTAATTAAGATGCATCGGCGCGATCCGGTTTAGCGCTGTCTCCGTATCCCAAAAAAAACGCGGTTATCCGACCAATAGAATAACCGCGCCGGTGGCGACCTGGGCGCCTTTCTGCAAACAGATCTCTTTGACCTGGCCGTCAATAGTGGTGATCAAGGGGTTTTCCATTTTCATGGCTTCCATGACTACGACCACCTGGCCAGCTTTAACCATATCTCCGACGCTGACCAGAATGTCAACAATTAACCCGGGGATAGGTGCCGTGATGGTTCCGGAGGCGAAAACGGCTGCCGGTGCCGGAGTTCGGGTTGGAGGGGGTACCGCCGACGCGGGAATATGCCGGTCGGCTTGTTTTTCCACTTGCACCTGATAGGGGGAGCCGTTGACTGTTACCTGAGCGGTTCCATTGCTGATGGCACCGATTTCGATCTCATATTCTTTCTGTTTTATGGAAATAGCGTATTTCATTTGGGTTTCTTTGTCTTTGCATTTAGGCGTTAAAATGGCGTTTAAATGCCTGCATCCGGTCGCTCATGATCTTCTGGCGGCCATACAGGCTCCAGGCGTTCTGATTATCCTCCGCGCCGAGTTCAGATTTTATACTGACGGGTCCGGACATCTCCAGATGAAGGGCCATGGCAACAGCGGCCACCATCTCCGGCTCCATTTCAGTTCGGATACATTGATATCTGGCGTTTCCAGACCTCATCGCAACAGCGGCCACCATCTCCGGCTCCATTTCAGACGCTGCTGAGAGCGGTCTCGGTGCTGAAACAGTCGGTTGCAGCTTTGTTTCCTCAACTTTGGCAGCTTTGCGCTTGTAGGCCGATTCAAAGATCTTGCCGCAGACGATCATGCCGATCATCAATACGCCCAGTACCAGGAAAACGCCGAAGAAGCGGATAAAAAGCGTTCCGATGGCATATCCCCAGAAAGAGTCGCAGGGACCGCAGATCAGCAGGATCTTTCCGTCGGCCGCGCCGTCAGTGTCATACGGACCGCCGTCCCGGATGGTGAAGGCCAGCTCGCGGACGCGATCCGGGTACGCCTTCTGATTTGCTCCAGTGTCGGTCCAGGCCGGAGAGGCACCGGAATTATAGAGAAAAAACCGGGTAGAACTGGAAAAAAAGTCCGAGCCAGCGGTTAGGGTGACCTCGTCGCCGGGGGAGATATTTTCCAGAAGAACAGAGAACAAGTCGCAGCGGAAGTCCTTGCGGTCTATCCCGTCGTCCTTTACCGATGCAAAATCCACGGCCTGAACATCCGCGACTCTACCGCTGTCGGCTGCGAACCGAACCGTCACCGAAGTACTTTTTCCGCGGGGCAAAAGTTTCGCGGTAACGGCGTCTCCGTCCCGGGTGAAAACAGGCTTGGGCTTTTCCACATCCTCACCAAAGGCAGCCAGAGCAGGCGTGAATCCAAGGAGGATCAGAACGCACAGGCCAGTGCTGAGGAAAGAGGCTTTTTGTATCTTTTTCATTCCGACCTCCTACTGGAACATGGCAATAAACATGCCCGCCGCCGCCGCCGAGCCGATGACTCCGGCCAGGTTGGGCCCCATGGCGTGCATGATCAGAAAATTGGTGGGATCCGCCTTCAGTCCCTCTGTGTTTGAAACCCGGGCCGACATGGGCACGGCCGAAACGCCGGCCGAACCGATCAGGGGATTCATCTTCTCCTTTGAGAAAAGGTTCATGATTTGGACCGTCAGGATCCCGCCGACGGTGCAGATGACAAAATCTAACAGGCCGAAGGCGAAGATCAACAAGGGCTTCCACGTCAGGAAGGTTTCGGCCTTCATGGTGGCACCCACCGAAACCCCTAAAAAGATGACGACGATGTTCATCAGGTCAGTTTCCGCCGTGTCGGCCAGTCGTTTGACCACGCCGCTCTCCCGCATGATGTTGCCCAGCATGAACATGCCCATCAGAGGCGCCACCGCCGGAATCAACAGAACGATCAGGGTCGCTCCGACCAGGGGAAAAATAATTTTTTCCCTTTTGGAGACCGCCCGGAGCTGGCGCATTTTAATCCGCCGCTGTTCCGGGGTGGTAAACAGCCTCATGATGGGCGGCTGGATCAGGGGCACCATGGCCATGTAGGAATAGGCGGCCACGGCATTGGCCCCCAGCAGGTGGGGGGCCAGCTTGGCGGTCAGATAAATGGTGGTGGGACCGTCAGCCCCGCCGATGATGCCGACCGAGGCGGCCTCTTTTAAGGTAAAACCGAAAAAAAGAACACCGACATAGGTCACAAACACACCCAACTGGGCGCCGGCGCCGATGATCAGGGTCTTGGGGTTGGCGATCAGGGGACCGAAATCGGTCATGGCGCCCAGACCCAGAAAGATGACGCAGGGGATGATCTCCCATTCCACCCCGTAGTGATAGAAAAACCGGATCAGCTCGGGAGCGCCGTGCTCGGTCTGCCCCATGAGCGGGGTCAGGGGAAAATTCACCAGAAAAATCCCGAAGCCGATGGGCAGGAGCAGCAGGGGTTCAAATTCCTTGGCGATGGCCAGGTACATGAAGACCAGGCCTACGCACAGCATCAGAGCCGCGCCGCCGGTCATGTGAGGGATGCCCGTCTGGGTGACGAGAATTTGTTTGATCAGTTCCAGAACACTTTCCCAGGACATACTCGTTTTCCTTTCTACAGGGGGATGTTCCCATGTTTCTTGGGCGGGTTGGTTGACTGTTTGTTCCTCAGCATCCGCAGGGCTTCGATGATTTTCGGCCGTGTGTCCGCCGGATCAATGACGTCGTCTATATAGCCCAGCTCGGCGGCCTTGTAAGGATTGGCGAACTTATCCCGGTAATCGGCCACCAGCCGCTTTTTCTCGGCAGCCGCGTCCCCGGCCTTCTTGATCTCTTCCCGGAAAATGATGTTGACCGCCCCCTCGGCACCCATGACGGCGATCTCGGCGGTTGGATAGGCGAGATTGATGTCGCCGCGGATATGCTTGGAATTCATGACGCAGTAAGCGCCGCCGTACGCCTTGCGGGTGATGAGGGTGATGCGGGGGACCGTGGCCTCGCAGAAGGCGTAAATCAGTTTGGCGCCGTTTTTGATGATGCCGCCGTGCTCCTGGTTGATGCCCGGCAGAAAGCCCGGCACGTCTTCGTAAACAATCAGGGGAATATTAAAGGCGTCGCAGAAACGAACGAACCTGGCACCCTTGATGGAGGCGTTGATGTCCAGGGCACCGGCCATGACGGCCGGCTGGTTGGCGACGATACCCACCGGCATCCCGTCCATCCGGGCCAGGCCGACAACGATGCTGGCGCCCCAGTATTCCTGGATTTCGAAGAAATAGCCGTCATCCACGTTGGCATGAATGATGTCCCGGATATCATAGGGTTTGTTGGGATTATGGGGGACCACCGTCCGTAATTTCTCCTCTCTGCGGCCGGGGTCGTCGGCGCAGGTCACGCGAGGCGGATCTTCCATATTATTGCTGGGGAGAAAGGCGAGTAGCTCCCGGATTTTGGCCAGGCAGGCCGCATCGTCAGGGCTGGCAAAATGGGCCACGCCGCTGACGGCGTTGTGGGTCATGGCGCCGCCCAGGTCTTCCTTGGTGACGATTTCACCGGTGACGGCCTTGATCACGTCCGGTCCGGTAATGAACATGTTGCTGGTATTTTGAACCATGAATATCCAGTCCGTCAGGGCCGGAGAATAAACCGAGCCACCGGCGCAGGGGCCCATGATGGCGGTAATCTGGGGAACCACGCCGGAGGCGAGTACGTTCCGCAGGAAAATATCGGCATATCCGGCCAGGCTCATGACGCCCTCTTGGATCCGTGCCCCCCCGGAATCACACAGGCCGATAATCGGCGCGCCGACTTTCATAGCGGTTTCCATGACCTTGCAAATTTTCTCAGCGTGGGCCAGGGACAGTGATCCGCCGAAAACGGTGAAGTCCTGGGCAAACACAAAGATCTGGCGGCTGTTGACAAGCCCATATCCGGCCACCACCCCGTCTCCGGGGATCTTTTCCCCCTCCATGCCAAAATCCGTGCAGCGGTGGGCCTTGAACCGGTCCAGCTCGACAAACGTGCCGGGATCAAGCAGTTTGTCAACCCGCTCCCTGGCCGTCAGTTTGCCGGATTCGTGCTGTTTTTTGATCCTCCCCGCACCTCCGCCTTCCAGGGCCTGCCGGCTCTTCTCCTGAAGTTTCTCCATCGATGTTCTGGTTTCCATAGATTGCGTGCTGACGCCCCCTTATAAAAAAATAAACATAGTCCGTTCTAATAAATCTCTGAAAAATTAAAAGATCAGTCCATTATCAGACCAGAGATCTTTAGCAGTAGGCAATAAAAAGGTCAATATTTTTCAGTAGTGTCCGGTTATGTTGTCAAGCTGATATTTTTTTCTTTTTCGCCACAACGTTGCAGGATCAATCCCCAGTATTTTGGCCGCTTCGTCAAGGGATACCGTGTTCATAATGACTTTCCGGATATGCTGTTTTTCAATTTCAGCCAGACATTCCAATCCTTCATGCGTATTCTGGTCCGGATTATAGTTTAATATACCGGGGGATAGATCCTTGTCTATGAGCACTTTACCCGTCGCTGTAATTACGGCCCGCTCAATCGTATTGGCAAGCTCCCTGACATTGCCCGGCCAGGGATAAGCCTGCAATCTCTCCAGTGCAGATTGATCCATACTTCGGATCGTTTTGCCGTTTACCCGGGAAGATTTTTTCAATAGCATTTCAGACAGCAGCTTTATGTCCTCCGGACGTTCCCTGAGCGGCGGCAGAAAAAGCTCCATCACATTGAGACGGAAGTAAAGATCCTTTCTGAACACACCATCCTCGACCATAGCCTCCAGATCTCTGTTGGTTGCAGCAATGATACGAACATTCACAGATCTTGGCTCCGGGTCTCCGATACATTCATACTTATGCTCCTGAATAAAACGGAGCAGTTTTCCCTGAATTGATTTCGGGATTTCAGACACCTCGTCAAGAAAGACAGTCCCCCCGTCCGCAAACTTGAGCTTACCAAGCTTATCCTTGACCGCTCCGGTAAAGGCCCCCCTAACATGGCCGAAAAGATCACTCTCCAGCAAATTTTCCTGAAAGGCCGCACAGTCCACCACGACAAATGGTTTTTCCGATCGGGGACTCCAGTCATGAATGAGCCTGGCCAGAAGGCTTTTACCGGTTCCACTCTCACCGCCGATGAGTATGGTAGCATCAGAATCCGAAGCCTGTCCTGCTGTTTTAAGAATTTTCAGAAGCCTTGAATTGCGGGTTATAAAGCCACCTTCGGAGAAGAGGCCCTTGAGGGAAGCAATTTCGTTTTCCATTTGGCTGAACCGCTTGATTTTCTCCAGCACAAGATCCAACTGTCCCGGCACAAAAGGTTTGGGCAGATAGTCAAATGCCCCCATTTTCACTGCACTCACAGCGGTTTCTATACTGGCATACGCCGTAATCATCAGCACCTGGGTTTTGATTCCGCTTTCAATAATTTCCTGGAGAACTTCCAGGCCGTTTTTGTCGGGCAGTTTCAGATCCAGCAGAATTAAATCAGGAAGCTGGCTCTTGGCACACGCAAGCCCTTTCTCTGCCGTTTCTGCGCTGAAGACCTTAAAATTATTCTCTTCAAAATAAATCTCCAGTGTCGTCATAATATTGGAATCATCGTCAATGATCAGGACTTTATTCATCTGTATTCTCCTTGATGCTGCCGGGTATCCAGAATGTAAAAACCGTTCCTTCACCCACCCGGCTTTTCACCTTGATATCCCCTCCGTGCTGGTCAATGATGTCTTTTACAATGGCCAGGCCCAAACCGACGGTGCCGCTTTTCCCCCGTTCTGAGAACTGGGTGAACCGGTCAAAAATGTGCGGGAGATATTCAGGCTTTATTCCTTCCCCTGTATCGGAACATTGGAAATAGCATCGTTGACCCTGCCGGTAGGCCCTGAAAAGTATGATCGCCCCTTTTGAGGTATACCTCAGCGCATTTCCAATCAAATTTGTTATGACCCAGGGGAATCGAAAGGAGTCAATGGTGACGTCAGGCAAACTATCCGGGATATCCAGATGAATTGAAATCCCTTTTTTCTCAGCCTGTTTTACCAAGGGGGCGACAGATTCGGTAATCACCATCTTAATATTCAGGGTCTCTTTAGGGCGGGGTTGGGACATGGTTTCAAGGCGGGAAACATCCACCAGCTCATTAATCAGAGTCGCCAGTCTCGAACAATCGTCAAAGGCGGTATCATAGAGCTTTTTTTGTTTTTCAGGAATTAACTTTTCCCCTCGGCTATGCAGCAACCCCAGACTCATGCTTAATGATGTCATAGGCGTTTTCAACTGATGGGAGATATCAGCAATGAATCTGACTTTTGCCTCTTCGCTCTGTCGTACCTTTTCTTTTTCTGCAGCAATAATATTATCCCGGTGATTGTCATAGTGTGAAATCCTTTGGAAAAGTTGATTAAACGCTCCTGCAAGGACACCGATTTCATCATCGGCTTTTATAGCCATATCGGGATAATCGCCACTTCCTTCTTTGATTTTGGATAGTTGATCGGCCAATTTAATAATCGGCATTACGATTCTGTGTGAAAAAAAACAATTTAAACTCGATAGCGTTACAATAATAATTCCAAAAAATATCACGGCATTTCTCTGGGCCTGTGCTGCAAGGGTTCGGGTCTCTATTTCGGCCCGCTCCATAGCCTGCTCGTTCACCGAGACAAGCTCATCAATCGTCAGAATCATCTCTGCCGTAATGGCAAATATGTCGAAAATTTCCTGCTCATCCCATACTTTTGATTTTCTTTTGTCTAAGAGAGAGGCTGCTTTTTTATATTGAGAATAACTTTCAAGCAGTCGATCAATAAGTTCAAGTTCTCCCTTTTCCGTGATGTTGTCTCTGCAGATATCAAGCGCATCAGAAATTTTTTTTACAAGCCCCGGGGGGATATCCGCTAAACGCTCTTTCCTGTTAACCGGGGCAAGAAAAAGATTTCGTATCTCTTCTAATAATTTTCTGCTCTCCTGGCCGGCCTTGATGCTTTTGTAGTTTTTCGACAGAATTTGTTCTGCGCTTTCTCCCAGGATTGTTAGATATTGATGGTTGAGAAATGCGGCTGCGATCAGCGCAATGGTTGGCAGAAGGCTTACCAGAAAAATTTTGAATTTTATTGATCGCCTTGGGATATGTGATACCACTTTGTTCCATTCAAATTTTAGGTTGACCATTCTATTTGTGCCGTTAGTGTCATTTTGCGGTTATGAAATCAGGCCACTGCACTTACCGGCCATTATTGTGGCGGTAAAATCAGCGTTTGAAAATCTGCCAGTTGCTCGGCATTGCCCATGACCGCAATTAATTCCCCTGCTTTGAACTGATAATCCGCAACCGGATTGGGTTGCAGTACGCCGTCATGCATCACGCCAACCACGGATATGCCGGTCTTGGTACGAAGAGCCAACTCTTTGATTGTCCGGCCAATCACAGGGCTGTCGGCCACCAGTTTTACCCAGTTAAATTCCAATAAATCACATGCTTTCTGCAGTTGAGACAGGGTTTGATCCCCCTGGCTGATCTTGAAAAGCGGTGCATACAGCTCCCTGCGAAAAGAATCGGTATATTTCTGGATATCCGTGGGCGGAATATTTAAATAGAGCAGGGCCTGGCGGGTAAATTGCAGTCCGGCTTCAAATTCCGGCTGAACCACTTCCTGGATGCCCTGGTCATGCAGGGCCTGCATCTGATCTATCCCTTCGGCCCTTGCCACAATATTTACCGTGGGGTTTAAAAGGCGAATCTGATGGCAGGCGGGGCCGGTTACATCAATCCTGGGTGTGGTAATGAGTACAAGATTGGCCTCTTTTACTCTGCCGGCTTCGAGAACAACATCCCGGGTCACATCCCCGTAAATAACCGGAAACCCCTTACTCTTGACCTGGCTCACCCGCCGGTAATCGATCTCAATAATGACAAAGGGCTGGTCCAGGCGCTGGAGCACCTGGCCTATGTGAAATCCGATCCGCCCTCCGCCTGCAATGACCACATGGTTGCGCAAGCCTGTTTCCGGTAAATTGATGGTCTGTACGGGCTCTTTTTTAAACATTCGCTTTCCCAATCCGTACAATGGCGCGGTCAGTCCGGAAACAAGCGGTGTCAATAGCATGGTTACAATTGCGGTTGCCAGTGTCAGAGAATAGAGATCGTTGGATATCGATTGGGTGGTGATGCCGACCCGGGCCAAAACAAATGAAAACTCTCCCACCTGGAACATGCTTAATCCCAAAGCCAGCGGAATGACGTTGCCATACCCGAATAAGCGGCTCAATACGCTGAAAATAAGCCCCTTGCCTGCGGATACAAATAAAACCACAATCAGGATTGTCTGCCAGTGCTTAACCAAAAAAATCGGATCCAGTAGCATTCCCACCGATACAAAAAAAAGCAAACCAAAAATATCACGCAGAGGAATAATATCGCTCAGTGCCTGGTGACCGTAATCAGATTCGCTGAGCACCATTCCGGCAACAAACGCACCAAAGGCAAAGGACAACCCAAATAAATAGGTGCCATATCCCACGCCCAGGCCAATTGCGGTGATTGCCAGCAGAAACAGTTCCCTGGAATTACGTCTGGCAATGTAGGCCAGTAATTTTGGAATGAGCCGTGTTCCGATAAAAATCATCAGAAACAGGAATGTCCCCGCCTTGACCGCTGCCCAGCCAAGCGCGGTTATCCCGGCTTCCGGTTGATTTAACTGGGGCAGAATAATCATCAAAGGAACAACTGCCAGATCCTGAACAATCAGCATGCCGATCATGACCCGGCCTGAAAGGGTGCCTATTCGACCCTGGCTCATCAGTGTTTTAAGAATCACCATGGTACTGGATAAGGCAATGAGTCCGCCAAACCAGAGCGAATCGATAAAAGGCCAGTTCAATATTGTACCGATGCCAAAACCAAGGAGAATTGACAATAGCATCTGTATCGGGGTGCCGATTAAAGCAATCCGGGCAACAGGTTTTAATTCCTTCAGTGAAAATTCCAGTCCCAGAGCAAAAAGCAGAAGCGCAACACCAATCTCGGCTAACAATTCAATATCATGGATATTGGAGACAGTGACACCCCCGGTAAACGGGCCAACCATGACGCCGATCAGAATGTATCCCAAGATTAAAGGCTGTCTTAACCACTGGGCGACAAGGCCGCCAATTAAACCGGCCACAACAATAATGGCAATATCAGATGCTATACCCATTCCTATTTATGCCTGAAATAAATTAATAAAAACCCTGGTCCCTAACCGAACAATTTGACATACTAATAAAGTTTGAATTGGAATGCCACTGACTTTTTATTAACAAGGTGGTGCAAAATTGCAGGAAATTGTCTTTATCTATGAAGATAGCCGTTCGGTTAAAAATACAGAAACTTACTGGTTACCGTTGTGAAGGAAAAAGATACTGTAGTGAAATGACTTCATGTAAAGAAGCAAGATTCTACCTTACTTCGCAATTAGGCTCGGTCTTATTGCGGCGAGGCTTAAAGGCCTAAAAACGAAGCCGCATACCGGGTTGCGGTAAAGAGAATAATACCTGTCAGCATTAATTTGATCAGGTTGGCCGAAACATATTTCTGGCAGTAGGCACCCAGGTACATCCCTGCCATCCCGCCAATCCCGAACAAGAGGCCCAGACCCCAGTCCGGGGCTACGGACATGGCCGGAAAGAAAGGGGCTATCAGCTGGTAAAAGGCAACCCCGGCAACTGAGGTAATAAAAGTTCCCATGAGTGTGGCTCCTGCCACAGTGTGAATGGGAAGCCTGAAAAATGTTACAAAAAACGGGGCAATGATCGATCCCCCGCCGATACCATACACGCCACCCACAATGCCCACGATTAAACTGAGGGTGAAAATACCCCAGAATGATATGTCAAACGCCTGGCCGTCAACGATGTAGCTGATGCGCTTCAGATTAAACCGGGAGGGGTTCGGACTTGTTAGACCGGTTGCAGAACGCGCCTGCGAATCAGCCGGTTGGGAAAAATGGCAACCATCCATATCCTGAGCTTTCAATTCGCTTGTGGTGAGGGGAGGGATCTTTACATTGCTTTTTTTCATTAAGTCCCTTGCCATTCTAACCCCGAGATAAAACAGAACAGCAGATGCAAACAGTTTAAACCGGAGTGGATCCGGCAGATATGCCACTCGCAGAATAGCCCCTATGAAGACACCCGGAAGGGTACCCAGGATCACCACCCAGGCCAGGGGCCATACCATTCGTCCCTCCCGCCAATACCGGAATACACCGCTGGGAATAGCTACAATATTGAACACGTGGTTGGTTGCGCTGACCGAAGGATTGACATATCCCAAAAATGACATTTGAAACGGCAGCAGGAGAAAGGCCCCGGATATACCGCCCATGGAGGTGAAAAATGAAATCCCGAACGCCACTATCGGCGGAATCCAGGGCTGAACTTCAATACCGGCAGTATGAAAAAGCATTTTACCTCCTTTTGATGGCCGTCAGCCAAAACTTATAGTAGCACGATAAATATTATTTTCGTGTCAGTTTATAAATAAAAAAATTATTTGTCAAGAAAAGCCACCTGTTTTTCTGCTCATCTATGCTATAAAAAAGGGGCACAAGGGTTACTTAAGAAGAAAAGAGAGCGTAGATGGATTCTAAAACAACCGCCGATTCCCCATTACCAGCCCCCCAGTCACCCTCCCAGGGCGGCATGGACCAGGGACGTATTGTTTCGATCCCAGAGACAGGCCCTTGCCTGGATTCGCTCCAACTTGACCGTCTGGAGAAGGCATTCAGGGCATGGGCAACCGAATCTTCCCGGGCAGATGTCCAATTGTCCCGCCGCCGCATCCTGGTCATCTTTTTGCTCATCCGGTACACGGGTGCAAAGTTAAATGAAATTCTGGCCCTCGACCCTCTCAAACGTATTGATTTCAATCGGCAGTTGGTGGATTTGGGAAATGAAGATCCGCAGACCCAGACAGAACCGAGAAATGTCACGATTTCAACCGCCCTTGCTTCTGAACTTCAACAGATGCTGAACGATCTGTCATTCAGGCAGTTTTTAGAAAAACAATTCAATGTGGATCCCGGATTTGTTCGACGTAAATTTTACGAACGGGCCCAGGCTTTAGGGTTTCCCAAGAAGCTTGGCGGCCCGGAAATGATCCGGAAGGCAAGAGCTGTGGAGTTGATGCAGCGTAATATGCCCATGCCGGCCGTACAGACCATGCTGGGGCATTCAACCATGAATCTGACCAGGGCCTATGTCTCGTTTTCCAAAGAGGACATTGCACAGGTCACAAAACTTTTCATCGAAAGGGAAGCGTCCCGTAAAACCAGTGCCCGGAATTCATTTTTCGGCAAAATCCAGGCGCTTCAGAAAGGAGACATCCAGACCCGGGTCACATTGACAACCGCCGGAGGTGACACCGTTGAAGCAGTAATCACTAACAGCAGCGTGGAACGGCTTTCATTAAAAGAATCAAGACTGATTATGGCAGAAGTCAAAGCCCCGCTGGTGATCGTGTACAGCGGAGAAAAAGAGCCGGAATGCTCTGCTGAAAATAGGTTTTACGGCATGATCGAGCAGATCAATGCCGGACGGATTAATACGGAATATATCGTGCGTATCAAGGACGGAACAAGATTATGCGCCCTGGTGTCAACACAGGGCGCGCAATGGCTGGGCCTTGGTGTGGGCGATCCTGTCTGGGCAGCGTTCAGCTGCTTTTCTGTTGTGCTGAATGTGGATTGATAAAACCCAAACAGACATACGGAACAACAAAACTTTAATGACCAAGATTGGAGGAAAAATTAATGGATCCTGATAAAATTATCACTGGCTTGACAAACGAACTGGCTGTTGAACTGAAAACAATATCCAAAACAAAAGATATTAATGAAAAGGAGGCTCATAGCCGGATTATAAAAAATTTATGTCAATCTCTGGGGGTCTTTTTTGATTTAATGAGCGAAATGATGCCTTATGACCACGATGATGATGATGATTTAGATAACGAAAATATTCCGTTTTAATTGATACCAATTATTTTTTTCTTGACTTCATTAAATTTATATATAATAAATTAACTTTAATTAAAGTGAATAATTTAATGATAAATTTTACCAGCCGACTACTAGTCCTTCTTCTTATCGAGGAGGTGGTTCTTAACACCTCCGGGCGACGGGGCTCTTAGTGGCATAGTATTCATAAGCGAAAACAAAAGCCGTTATCAGCCCCTGCCGGGCAGATAACGGCTTTTTTCATTTTTATCCAACATAATAAAGGGGAAGAACATGGCAATCAAAAAAAACGAAACCGGAACATGGGTACTGGACCGGACTCAGATTCCAGGCCAGGAGAGGCAGGAAGTTGAAATTTTTGACACGACTCTGAGGGATGGTGAGCAAGGCGGGGTAACCTTTAAAGGGGATTCAAAATTAAGAATTGCCCGGTTTCTGGCAAACACGGGAGTGAGTACCATAGAGGTTGGGTTTCCCAGCTCAACCCCTTTGGAATTTGACACGGTCAAACAGATTGCCGATACCGTGGAAGGCCCCCATATCTGCGGACTGACCACCATGGATCTTGAAAATATCAATCGGACATGGCAGGCCCTGGAAAATAATCCCAAGCCCACCATCCACGTGTTCACCCTGAATATTGACGAGGCATCCATCCGCGCATATAAAGCAGATCCCAATGAGCAAATTAAAAAAGCATCCCGGGCAGTTGCCTATGCAAAGGAGTTGACAGGCGGTAAAGGCCGGGTGGAATTCTCGGCCCAGAACACCATCCTGGCCTTGTCCCAGTCCCTGAACCCTGCGCATAGTTTTCTGCAGGAGTATATTTCCAAAATCTATGGCCATGCGATTAAGGCAGGCGCAGACGTGATCAACATCCCCCATACCGTGGCCAAGGGAATTGAAATTGAAATCCAGGAAGCCATCCGGTACTTTAAAATGCTCGTGGAGGGCACGGATGACGTGATGCTCAGTTTCCACGCCCACAATGATTTCGGCGTCAGTGTCGCAGATACCCTTGCAGCCGTTGAACAGGGAGTCAGGCAGGTGGAAGGCACCTGGTACTCCCTGGGTGAAAGGGCAGGCAATACGCCGTTGGAGCAGGTGATCATGAATCTTTGCTTGAAACCTTCCTACAACCGCAAATACTTTACTTCCTTTAAACTTGAAAAAACCAATGCCGTGGCAAGGTTCATTGAAAGGGAAAGCTTCATTCCCATTCCCTACAATGCGCCGGGAATCGGACCCAATGCCCTGCGCCACGGGTCAGGGGTCCATTCCGACGGAGACGAAAAGGGCAAGGCCATTGGGGAGAATATTTACCTGCCCTGCTCACCCGAGGATATCGGCTGGACAGGCAACACCCACCAGATAACCAAACTGACGGGCGTGAGCGGTGTCACGGCCAGGCTTGAGGAGTTGGGATACGAATTTGAAAAAGCCTTTGTCCGGGAACATATCATGCCCGTGATCAAGTCCCGTGACATCACATATGGGGACAAGGAACTGCGTATGATCGGGGATGAGTTCAGATACACAGGGAAAGACCATGTCGAATTTGTGGATTACGCGTTCAACAAATTTGCCAACTCCACTATCCGCCAGGCCCAGGTGGTACTGGTCGTTGATGGTGAAAAAAAGATCGGCGAGGCCTTCATGGGCAAAAACGGTCCCATCAATGCGGTATTCAGTGCCATTGATGATGTCCTGGGACTTGGTGAAAAAAAACCTAAACTCGTGGTTTATGAGCCCAGCAACCGTGGACGGACCCACTCTTCGGCTGCAGAAGCATTGGTTGTACTCTGCGGCAACGGCAATGAACTTAACTATAACCTGTCTGCCCCGGTCTGGGTGGGTAAGGCCGAGGATGATGACACCATAACGGCCTCTGCCAAATCCTATGTCCAGGCATTAAGCCGGTTTATGACGGACATGAAAGAAAAGAACGGAACCGATAAAAATTAACAGATAAAGGAAAAAAATGGCTGGAAAAATGCTTCGGGTAGCACTTATCGGATGCGGTCGGATTGCCGTCAAACACATCATGGCCATAACAAAAAAAAACAGCGGTCTTTTGCTCTGTGCTGTGACAGACAGAACCTCCGGGGCTTTCGACAGGTTGTTTGATTTCTGTAAACTGTCAGGTAAAACAAAAGATCAAATAAGGAATACCGTAAACACTTATACGGATTATCAAGAGATGCTTCAAAATGAAAAACCTGATATCACCTCAATAACGGCGCCATCAGGGCTGCACTATTCTATGGCAAAAGCGGCGATGCTCAGCGGATCTCATATCCTTCTTGAAAAACCCATGAGCATGAAAACAAGCCAGGCCAAGGAGCTGTTTGATCTTTCCGAACAAAAAAACAGGCGAATTGCCATGGGGCATATCTTCCGTTATTTTCCCGTTGTCAGAAATCTGCAAAAGGATGTTGCTGCCGGACGGTTCGGCAAAATCAGTCACGGATCGGTAATTGTGCGTTGGGGACACGATCAGGCATATTATGATCAGACCGCCTGGCGCGGCACATGGAAAAACGACGGTGGCGTGCTGATGAACCAGTGTATTCACGCAATTGATCTTATCTGCTGGCTTATGAACGGGCAGGCCACTGCGGCAAACGCAATGCTTGGAAAACGCTTTCATGACATGGAAGCAGAAGATATCGCCCTTGGGATACTCAAACTTGACAACGGCGCGCTGTGCCAGATCGAAGGAACAACCAACTCACCTTCCCGCGACCACGAGGCGTCGTTCTACCTGCTTGGAGAAAAGGGGGCGTTCCGTATGGGGATTCGCCGGGGTAAGCCATATTTTGATATCAGGATCAACGGTAAAAAGAAAAATTTCGAATACGTTATCAAAGAGATCCGGTCAAGGGGCGTTTCCGCCCTGCGCTCCCTGACCAATCCCCACGTCGCAATATATGCAGACCTAAGAGATGCCGTTCTTAACCAAAAAGCTCCCATTGCCGATGCACGATCAGGTATGACCTCTGTTGAATCTGTTCTGGCGTTATACCTGTCGGCAAAGGAAAAAAGACAGATAGAGATCCCCCTTGCAACGGATTTTTCATCCCAAGAGATGTCGGAATATATTTTTGGGGAATAAAAGACGCGGTTATTCTCTTTTTTCAAATAAAGACTTTCAATACAACGACTTGGGCACCTTTGTCCTGGATCAGGTCAGGTGATCCGTGAGCTGACCGAGGCCGGGCACTACAATGTCCGGTTCGATGCCCCAGGGGTCAAAAATTGTTTCCTTTGACCGGCGGACCCAGGCGGCATGCATACCGGCGGATACCGCTCCGATGATGTCAAAGGGATTGCCCGACACCATCCAGGCATCTTTAGCATGGGTGCGGGTGGTGTTTAAGAAATGGGCATACACCCCAGGATCCGGTTTGAATGAACGGACATCGTCCACGCTGACCACCCCGTGGAACAGATCCCTGATACCGGCGGATATAAGCAGCGTTTCCACGGCCTCGGCCGTGCCGTTGGAAAATGCGTAAACCCTGTGGCCTGCCGCTTTTAAACCCGCCAGGGCCGGGCCGGCATCGTCAAAGGCCGGAAGTGTCCGGTAACTTTGAAGCAGAATTTGAATCTGCTCGGAGGCCGGTTCAACCCCGTAGAACCGGCAGGTATATTCCAGGGCGTCCCGGGTACACCGGGCAAAGGTGTCGTACTGCTTCATCAGGCCTCTTCGGAAGGAATATTCAAGCTGCTTCTCCCGCCAGGTCTGGGAAAAGGCAGCAGCCCTTTCTCCTGCGATTCTTTCCAGGGTGGACACCAGCCCGTGCGTGTCGATCAATGTACCGTATACATCAAATGCAAAAGTCCTGGCCATTCTTCCTCCGTTTAGCTTTGCGGTTAAAAGATCAGCCCCTGTTCCAGGGCAATGAGTTTTTCCTTGATGGCCAGGCCGTGGGCAAATCCGGTGAGGTTGCCGTCGGCCCCCACCACCCGGTGGCAGGGGATGATGAGGGGGATGGGGTTTTTCCCGTTGGCCGCCCCAACTGCCCTGGCAGCCTTTGGGTTGCCCAGTTTTTTAGCGATGTCACCGTAACTGGCCAGACTGTTGTAGGGGATAGTGCACAACTGCGCCCAGACCGTTTTCTGAAATTCAGTACCTGCCGGGTTTAAGGAGACCTCAAAGACCGCTCTTTTACCCGCCAGATATTCCAGGATTTGGGATTGGGTATTCTTGAAAAATTCCGGCTTTAATTCCCAAGAGCTCTGAATCTCAAACTCACGGCTGCCCTGGCCGGTGTTGAGGTGAAGAAGGGCAAGCCCCTTTTCGTCTCCGGCCAAGGTGATCTCGCAGAACCGTGTGTTGAATTTTGTATAATACATAAATTGCTCCAATTGCAGAAATTCATTATAGATGCGGTCGTTCTTTATGGTTCCCGTGCCAAAGGAAATTTTAAGCCCGGTTCGGACATTGACCTGGCGTCGAATCAATACAAACTTACAGACTCAACGCTGCGGGCATTGCATATTATACCTGTTTTCTGGTATTAAATATCTATGACTGAAAAAAATCATCCGTATTTCATACGCAGCATTAATAACACATGACAGGCCTATCATCCTTTGCCTCAAAATTTAAAGACCAGGTGCTTGATACCATCCGGGAACACGGCATGGTTTCCCCTGGAGACAGTGTATTGATAGGCATTTCGGGCGGTCCTGACTCCATTGCTCTGGCACAGGTTTTAACAGGTTTAAAAAAAAACCTGGACATCCGCATAGGCCTGGCTCACCTCAATCACATGCTTCGGGGCAGCCATGCCCTGGCCGATGAGGCCTTTGTCCGTAAGTTTGCCCGGGCACACAACCTTGACCTGGTCGTTGAAACAAAAAATGTGGCAGAACTTTCGAAAAAGCAACGGCTCTGTGTTGAAGAGGCCGGCAGAAATGCCAGGTATGAATTTTTTACGCGGATAGCCTGTGAAAAAGGTTTTCAGCGCGTTGCTCTGGGCCATAACCGGGATGACAATATAGAACAGGTTTTAATGAATCTTGTCCGGGGGACCGGTACCCTTGGGCTTCGGGGGATTCCGCCGGTCAGGCAGGAAAAATTTATACGTCCTTTGATCCGGATGCCCAGGGCCGACATCCTGGCATTTCTTAATGAGATACACCAGGCGTATAGGGTTGACGGGTCCAATGAGGACACATCCTACCTTCGCAATCGAATCCGCCATTGTCTGATCCCCTTTCTTGAAAAGGAGTTCAATCCCGACATTAAAGCCGGACTGGAGCGTCTGTCCGGCATCATCGGACTGGAAGATGATTTTCTGGACCGAATGGCCCGAACGGCCCTGGACAAAGCAACAACCGGAAGGGAAAAAAATCAGATTGATTTGTCCATACCAACGATTAACGAACTCGACCGGGCCCTGGGTGCCCGGGTCATCCGTGCAGCACTGTTGTCAATAAAACAGAATTTAAGAAGAATTTCCAACACCCATATCCGGGATATCCTTTGCTTTGCAGGCAAAAAAGGAGAATCAGGAAAGAGCCTGGACCTTCCCGGCCAACTTCGGGTATACAGATACAGGGATATTCTGCGTATAAAAAAGGAAGAAACAGCGCTGCGGACACTTGGCAGGCATCTTAAGACCCGCGGGTATCAAAATAGACAACCGGACGAAAACCCCGGGGCTGACCCTTGTATAAAATAAATTTATGTTTATATATATCCATTAATGTTTTTAGCTAAACCTAAGAGAGGAAAGACATTGAATCAATTATATAAAAATATCTCCCTTTGGCTGGTGATTGTCCTGATGATGGTCATGCTTTACAATATTTTCAACCAGCAGCAGGGCGGCCAGTCAGACATCGGCTATTCAGAATTTTTGTCCCTTGTGGAAGGCGGTCGGATTCAAAATGTGGTGATCCAGGGGCGGGATCTGATCATTACCGATAACACTGGTGCAAGGTTCAACAGCTATGCCCCGGAGGATGCCCAACTCATTGAAACCCTGCGCAAAAGCCGAGTGGCCATCAAAGCCAAGCCGCCGGCTGAATCGTCCTGGTTTATGTCCATTATCGTTTCCTGGCTACCTATGATTGTGCTCATAGGGGTATGGATTTTTTTCATGCGTCAGATGCAGGGCGGTGGCGGCGGGGGAAAAGCCATGTCTTTTGGAAAAAGTCGGGCCAGGCTCATGGATGACAAGGGGGAGAAGGTAACCTTTGCCAATGTCCAGGGCATTGATGAGGCCAAGGAAGAACTCACCGAGGTGGTGGACTTTCTGAAAAACCCCAATAAATATACTCGGCTGGGCGGCCGTATCCCCAAGGGTGTCCTTTTGATGGGCAATCCAGGTACCGGCAAAACCCTGCTTTCCAGGGCCGTAGCAGGGGAAGCAGGCGTTCCGTTTTTCACCATTTCCGGATCTGATTTTGTTGAAATGTTTGTGGGTGTCGGTGCATCCCGGGTCCGGGATCTGTTTGCCCAGGGCAAGAAAAACGCCCCGTGTATTATATTTATTGACGAAATTGATGCCGTGGGTCGCCAGCGGGGCGCAGGCCTTGGCGGCGGGCACGATGAACGGGAACAGACCTTGAACCAGCTTTTAGTGGAGATGGACGGGTTTGAATCCAATGAAGGGGTTATTCTCATGGCAGCCACCAACCGGGCCGATGTTCTGGACCCGGCACTGCTGCGCCCGGGTCGATTTGACCGGCAGGTGGTGGTGGATATGCCCGACATCAAAGGTCGTGAAGGCATTTTGCGGGTACACATGAAAAGAAGTCCCCTGGCCAAGGATGTGAACCCGACCATTCTGGCCAAAGGGACGCCTGGTTTTTCCGGTGCAGACCTGGAAAACTTGTGCAATGAGGCAGCCCTTCTGGCAGCCAAGCGCAACCATGAAAAACTGTCCATGCGTGATTTTGAAGATGCCAAGGACAAAGTTTACATGGGGCTCGAACGAAAATCCAAGGTAATCAAGGAAGATGAAAAAAAGACCACGGCCTACCACGAAGGCGGCCATGCTCTGGTGGCCCGGTTCCTGCCCAATACGGATACCGTGAATAAAATCACCATTATCCCCAGGGGAAGGGCTGCCGGGGTGACCTGGTTTCTGCCCGAAGAAGGGGATTTTAAATATAAGGACCAGCTTGAAAACGAACTGGCCATTGCCTTTGGCGGGCGTGTGGCAGAAGAAATCATATTCAAACGAATCTCCACCGGAGCCTCCAATGACATAAAGCAAGCCACAAAACTTGCCAACCGCATGGTCAGAAGTTTCGGCATGAGTGATTCCCTGGCACCGGTCTCCTATGAAGATCACGATGAAAATATCTTCATCGGCAGGGAAATGACCCAGGCCAAAGGCTATTCCGAATCCACGGCCCAGAAAATAGACGCCGAAGTGGCGGGCCTGATCACACGCGCATACAATAAGGCCAAAACCATTTTAGAGGAGAATATCGACATCCTCCATGCCCTGACCGACCTTCTCCTGGAAGAGGAAACAGTTATGGGGCCTGAACTTGATGATCTTATTGCAAGCCTTCGCCCGGATTTTGATTTCTTTGGACGCCGGAACATCCGGACTGAAGAGGAGCCGCCCAAAGAGGAGGAGCCCCCGACACAAAATAAGCGCGATGATGTCAAGGATGATCACTCCGACCACGATGCGCAGACAAAAGCCCTTGATCCTCAGACGACGCCGGATTCCGAGGCTCGGATTGTTGACGTGGAGGCGACGAAGCAGAACGAGCCAGGCGAACCTGATGACTCCAAGGAAAAAAAGGATTAGAGCATAGACAGAAAATCGGTGTTTGGACGGGCTCAATACGATAAAGGAGTGCATGCGCTCAAGATTGCCCGCATGGGTGACTTTACGTCCAAACACTAACCGGAGAACTTCCTTGACCACCACAGCCTTTACACTTGAATTTGGCCGTTTCAAACTGGATTTAGGCCCAAGGGCCTGTATCATGGGTATTTTAAACACCACGCCGGATTCTTTTTCAGACGGGGGAAAATACACCAGCCTGGACAAAGCCCTGACCCGGGCACATGAGATGGTGGCGGCAGGAGCCCATATCCTGGATATCGGCGGAGAATCCTCCAGGCCGTTTTCCGAACCGGTGAGCGAGCAGGAAGAGCTGGATCGAACCATACCTGTCATTGAGGCCATTGCAAGCCGGATTGAGATTCCCATCTCCATTGATACGGTGAAAGCCAAGGTGGCAAAAGAAGCCCTTGCCGCCGGTGGGTCCATCATCAATGACATCTCCGCCTTTGAAAAAGATCCCGGCATGCTGGATGTGGCTCTGGAGAACGGTGCGCCGGCCGTTCTCATGCACATGAAAGGCACACCGGAAACCATGCAGGTGAACCCGAGCTATGATGATCTCATGGGTGAAATCATCACCTATCTCCAAGAACGGGTTAACTTTGTGATTGAAAAAGGCATGTCCCCAAAAAAAATTATCCTGGATCCGGGCATAGGGTTTGGTAAAACCGTTGCGCACAACCTTGTGTTGATCAAGGAGCTTCACCAGCTCACAGCCCTTGGGTATCCGGTGCTCATAGGACCGTCTAGAAAATCCTTTATCCAGAAAGTGCTGAGCAAGACCACGGGCAAAAAGGTCGGACCCGGGGATGCAGGCACAGAATACGGGACCCTGGCTGCCTGCGCAGCGTCCCTGATGAACGGCGCACACATTATTCGGGTTCATGATGTTGAAACGGTGTGTGCATTCTCACACATCATTGACGCCATCAGGAATGCTTAAGCTCCGACAAATACCTTTATTTTTCCGGGTGGCCGTCCCAATGGCTGTGGCGACTGCGGTGATTATGATTGTTATTTTCGCCTCCTGCACCCAGGAACCTAGGAAAACAAACCTGCTCTTGCCTGTGGATTATGCCAATGTTCCGGATGATATGATTTTAACAAACTTTCACACGGACAAAATAGAAGTCAGGATAAAATGCCGCCCCAAACACATTGAAAAACTTTCAAAGAGAAGCCTGGTCTATCCTGCAGACATCTATACGGACCTGGCTTTTGACCCGGCAGGCGGCGCCGATGCCATTGAACCGGGGTCTTATCTGCTGCCTGTGGATAAAAACCGGATTCCTCTGGGACGTTCTGTTTCCATTGTTAACATCACCCCTTCTTCTTTAAGCATCCGCCTGGAAAAAAAAGTAACCCGGGTCTTCAAGGTGACGGTTCCGCTTATCGGAGAAACGGCCAAGGGCTACATGGCGCTTTCACCGGAGTGTGAACCAGCCACAGTGGCTGTGACCGGCGCGGAATCTCTGATTAACCGGATTCAAACGCTCACCACCAAACCCGTGGACCTGAGCAATGCCAATGAAAATTTTAAAAAGGAAGTCCCCCTGGACCTTGGACAGCCTGAACTTTTCACGGCGGCCCAATCCATATTTGTCGTGTCTGTGCAGATTCAGCCGCTCACCGGGACCCGGACCATTGAGCAGATTCCAATAGAACTTCAAAACCGGCCCGGGAAAAAAGTCAGCATTGAACCGTCAACCATTTCTATTGATCTTAAAGGTCCCCAGGAAACGTTGAACAACACGAACCTGGCCGACAAAATTTATGCGTTCATGGATCTTAAAGGACTCAAAACCGGGGTATATGCCCGACACGCCTGCATTGACATCCCCGTGGAGCTGGTCATGACCAATGCCTCTCCCCGGGTATTTACCGTTAAAATTGAATAAACCCCGAGGTTGCCTAAAAAATTTATAAAATAAGGATAAAACAAATTGGAATCAAAAGGAAAAAACATGCTGTTGGTCATTGATGTGGGCAATACCAATACGGTGATCGGCGTTTACGAAAATGAAACATTGACCCAGGACTGGCGTATCAGAACCATCAGGGAAACCACGACCGATGAATTCAATATCCTGGCCCGGGCTTTGTTTGCCGACAAAGGCATCCAGCTCACGGACATCACAAAAATTGTCATATCCTCCGTGGTTCCGTCGTCCGTGAGGATATTAAACGCTTTTTGCGAGCAGTATCTGGGTATTACACCATTGTGGATCAATCCGGCATCCGTAAAAAAGCTGATGCCCATTCTCTATTCCAATCCCAACGAGGTCGGCGCAGACCGTATTGTCAATGCCGTAGCAGCCTATGAAAAACATAAAAAGGCACTGATTGTGATTGATTTCGGCACTGCCACGACCTTTGACGCCATCTCGGAAAAAGGCCAATTTCTTGGCGGTGCTATCTGCCCCGGTGTAATGATCTCATCCGAAGCACTTTTCCAGAGGGCATCCCGCCTGCCCCGGGTGGAAATTTTCAAAGCACCGGAAAGGGTAATCGGCGATGACACCATTGAAAGCATCAAGTCCGGTATTATCTACGGCAACGCTGCCATGGTGGACGGTATGGTGGACCGGATGAAACAGGAAATGAAAACCACACCCATGATCATTGCCACGGGTGGACTTGCCCCGCTCATTGCCGAAGTATCCAATGCCATCGAATCCGTGGACTTAACCCTGACCCTGGATGGTCTTAAAATCATCAGCCGGGCAATGTAATGTATCCGATCCTTTAATCTCCCAAGGGCATGCTAAAATAAAAGGTTCTCGATAAATCAATGGCAATCAAAAAAACAGTTGTGGTGGTCTGGATCACTCTTGTTTCGTCTCTTTTTGCTCTGGCGGCCGGCGGGTCCGCAGCTCAGGAGAATGCCGTGCTTCACGCGCCATTGGAACATATTGACAGAAAACCCGTTGTTTTTGCTATGAATAATCTTGGGAGTGATATCTATAAACGGGCCATGGAGTTAATTTATAAGGAAGCCTTTTCCAGGTTGGGTTATACTTTTGCCTACAATCTGTATCCGTTGAAACGCTCCCTTGGGGAATCCAATGCCGGTCGTATTGATGGAGAATGTGCAAGGGGCTGGCTGCCCCCGGCTGTACAGAAAAAATATCCCAATCTGATACAGGTAAGAGAACCCATTTGGGAAAGCCGGATCTGTGTCTATTCCATGAATCCTGATATCCGTGTGAATGAATGGCAGGACTTAAAAAAATATGAAAATATCGTTATCGGATTCAGTAAAGACGGCGTCTATCTTGAGCGGATGATTCGCCAGTATGGTTCGAACTCCCAAACCTTCTACGGCGCATCGAATTCTACCCAGGGCCTGCGGATGCTTGCATCGAAAAGAATCGGCATATTTCTGGGAGTTGAGGACGCCATTGGCAGCATTCTCAATGAAGCGGAATTCAGACAGAAGAATATATACAATGCCGGTTTCGTAGATACCCTGCCCCTTTATCCCTATCTGAACAAAAAGTATGCTCACCTGGCAGAGCCTTTGGCGTCAGTACTGAAACAGATGAAAAAAGAACAAATAATTGACCAATATATTCTCAGGGCCCAGGAGGAAGTATTCGCACCGACCCGAAAAATCACGATCAGTACAGGGCTTATGCCGCCTCAAAAACCGTCTCCGGATTTAAACCCCTCTTTTTTCAACAAAGTCGCAGAGGTCGTGACCCGGGCATTTGCACTGGAAAATTACCAGGTCTCTTTTATTTTCAGATCCAGGCTGAGCGCCTTTAATATGGCAAAGGAGGGGCTGGTTGACGGCACGATGCTCTGGAGAAAAACCAAAAGCCGAAATAGCCATTTCTATTTCAGCAAACCCCTCATTACCGCAGAGATTGTTTTTTTTCATCTGAAATCAAAAAGTTTCGACTGGCAGCAACTTGACGATCTGAGTAGTTACCGGGCAGGCATCGTTGCAGGGTTGCAGTATGAGGACCTTTTTGATGCCGCAATTTTTTCAGGCCAACTTTTGTCCCTGACAGCAAAGGATGAGACAGGCAATTTCAAAAAACTGCTTTCAGGTGAAATTGATTATACACCTGTTATTTTAGAAAGCGGGTATGACACCATAAGAGAAATCTTTCCCCAAAAAACAGCGGCATTGTTCACTCACCACCAGAAACCTTTGATACGGCAAAATTTTTACCTGCTTTTATCAAAACAGATAAAAGAAAATCAAAAAGTCATTACTGATTTTAACCAAGGGCTCTACCACCTTGAAAAAATGGATGCAACCGACGTAAAACAATTTCAACAGTCTGCACCATAGGTTGCCAGATAGGTTTCGATCTTTACTTTCATTTGGTCATCCATAACCATTTTGCCATCTATTTCCCGATTGTGCAAAAAATCAATAATTTCCCGTATGGTAACAATGGCAAAAATGGGAATGCCAAGGGTCTCTGCCACCTCTTCCAGGGCATTTTTATCTGTTTTTCCCTTTTCCTGGCGGTTGACACTGATAATAATACCGCAAACCTGGGGATTGCTGCATCCTTTTAGAACTTCCAGGGATTCCCGGATGGCCTTGCCCGAGGTGATGACATCATCCACCAGGACCAGTCGGGTGTCGGAGGTCAGGGGCATACCCACCACAGCACTTTTGTCGGCATAGGTTTTGGCTTCCTTGCGATTGAAGACATACCCTTTGTCAATGCCCATGTCAGCCAGGGCACAGGCGGCCGTAATGCACAAAGGAATCCCCTTGTAGGCAGGGCCGTAAATCCCGTGAAAATCTTCTTTAAAATGGGCGTTAATGGCCCTGGCATAATAGGTGCCCAGCTTTTTAATCTTTGAACCGGTGTCAAACATGCCGGTATTAATAAAATAGGGGGCAAGTCTGCCGCTTTTCAGTTCAAACTCTCCAAACTTCAGGGCATTGCACTGCACCAGAAACTCAATAAATTCCTCTTTATAATTCATTCTTCTTCCTTTTATTGGCAACGCCAGGTGGCATATTCATTTAACGGAACCGGTTTTCCGGTTTTTAACAGTGCCCGGGTATTAAAATCCGCCATGGTTCTCAACATCTTTGATCCAAATACCGGCCCGTCTTTACACACCACGGCATGACCACAGACACAGGCCCCGCACACCCCGAACCCGCATCTCATGTAACGTTCCAGGGAAACCTGGCAGGGGATGCCGTGGGCTTCACAGATATCAAACACCTTTGCCATCATGATTTCCGGGCCGCAGGCATAGACCATATCAAAAGCAGGGGCGGAAGCAGCCGACAAATCTTTGATTTTCTGTTTTTTTATTTTTTCCATCAGGATATCCGTCACAAACCCTTTATACCCCTTTGATCCGTCATCGGTACAGATTTCGACCTTTGCCGTAAACCGGTCCGGGTAGAGCAGAAAAGATTTGGACCGGGCACCCTGGATCAGCACAATTTCAGGCCCGGTATGGGTCTGAAAGGCCTCAACAAGGGGCGCAAGGGGTGCCATACCGCAGCCGCCGGCCACAACGGCAACCCGTTTATAAGCAACACCCATATTAAATCCATTACCAAAAGGTCCCCGGATACCGATTTTATCACCAGCCCCAAGGGATACGGCTTTTTTCGAAAAAACACCCTTTGCCTCCACGGTAATGCCGAAGCGGTCCGGAGTGTGATGGGAAATGGTATAGGGTTTTTCATCCACGCCGGGAATCCACACCATGACAAACTGGCCCGGTTTAAAGTCAATGGCCTGGTTAACATACAAGGTGGCAAACTCAGGACTGTGAACTTCCTTTTCCGCCACCGTGAGCATGGCGGGCAGCAGCTGTGTAATCATAGGACCTCCCTGTGGGCTGCACCCCGGATCTCTTCCATGGTGGTATCGTGGGCCGCCAGCCAGTCGCTGATCTCATTAGTAACTTTATCAAACACGGAGATTCCCCGGTATCGCACGGCCGTACCGATTCCCACAAGCGTAGCCCCTGCCATGATGATCTCTATGGCGTCTTTTCCCGTGCTGATGCCACCCAAGCCAATAATGGGAATGGATACTGCTTTAAAGATATCGTACACGCAGCGCACGGCAATGGGTTTGATCATGGGGCCTGAAAGCCCGCCCTTTTTAAAGGCAAGTACAGGAGACCGGGACTCGATATCAATGACCATGCCCGGCCCGGCCGTATTAATGGCGCAGATGGCATCGGCTCCTGCATCCTCACACGCCTTTGCGATGCTTGCAATATCCGGGGCCGCCGGCGTTAACTTGGCAATGAGAGGGACATGAATCACCTTTTTAACCGCGGCAACAACATCATGGGAGGACTGGGCGTTAACCCCGAAAATCATGCCGTGCTTATCTGAATTGGGACATGAGATATTCAGTTCAATAAAGTCCGGCCCTTTGGCGGATACAAACTCGGCAACCCGGACAAATTCGTCCACAGACCCGCCGTAAATGCTGGCGTTTATCGGGAAAGTCCGACCTGACAGTTCCTGCCACTCCTCTTCCATGTTCAGGTAGCCTGGAGAGGGCAGGCCCACGGCATTAATCATGCCGTTGCCAAGATCAATGACCGTTGGATTCTTATGCCCTTCGCGGGGAGCAGGCCCAATGGACTTCATGGTGGGAAGCCCGCACCCGTTTTCCCAGACCCGCTCCAAGATGGCTTTGTTGTTGCCGAGTACGCCCGATGCCAGCACTATGGGCGTGTGAAGGGTTTTACCTAAAAACGTGGTTTGCATCAATATCCTTTAAAACTTGTCATAAAATATCATATCATCCTCCACACCCATCTCATGAAGGGTGTGAATAACGGAATTAATCATGGGCGGCGGCCCGCACAGGTAATACTCAATCTCAGCCGGATCTTCGTGAGTGCTTAAGTATGCATCCACAAGATAGGTGTTGATAAACCCGGTCTGGCCGGTCCAGTTGTCTTCCGCATCGGGATCGGACAGGGCCACATGGTAAGAAAAATTAGGATATTTTTCCACCAGTTCTTTAAAATCCTCATCATAAAACATCTCCTTTATAGATCTGGCGCCATACCAAAAGGAGATCCTGCGGCCGGAATGTATACCATCCAGCTGATGAAGAATATGGGAACGCAAAGGCGCCATGCCGGCACCCCCGCCGACAAAGCACATCTCCCGGGTCGTCTCCCTTGCCATAAATTCCCCATATGGACCGGATACCAGCACCCGGTCGCCGGGTTTAAGCCCGAATACATAAGAAGAACCAAATCCCGGGGGGATGCCTTCGGTTCCCGGAGGCGGCGTTGCAATACGTACGTTGAGCATGAGAGTCTCTTTGTCATGGGGGGGATTGGCCAGGGAATAAGCCCTGAATCCCGGTTTTATCCCTTTGGATGTCAGGGCTAAAAGATTATATTTTTTCCATTCGCTGACATACTTACTTGCGATATGAAAATCTTTAAAATTAACTTCATATTCAGGCACGTCAATCTGAATATAGGCTCCGGCCTTAAAGTCAAAGGGTTCAGCAGGACGCAGCACAAGTTCTTTGATAAACGTGGCCACATTTTTATTGGATATCACTTCGGCTTCCACCTTTTTAATGCCAAAAATGGATTCAGGCACCTCAATGGAAAGATCTTCCTTAACTTTGAGCTGGCAGGAGAGACGGACACCGGCTGCCTTTTCCTTTCGGCTTAAATGCGACATCTCCGTGGGCAGCACGCTGCCGCCTCCCTCAAGGACTTTGCACCGGCACATTCCGCAGGAGCCGGATCCGCCGCAGGCCGAGGGCAGAAAAATCTCTTTGCCCGCCAGGGCAGACAAAAGCGTGGGATTGCCCGAAATTTTCAAGGCAGCGTCTGACTTGCCGTTGATGGTCACCCAATGATCCCCCCTGGTGGTAACTTTTGCTTCCACAAACAAAAGCACCACAACCAGGATACCGATAACAACGGTGAATACTACAATACTTATAAGGTAAATCAATTCAAAGCCTCCTTATAAGGTGATGCCTGAAAACATCATAAACGTCATGGCCATAAGTCCGGCAATGATCATGGTAAACCCGAATCCCTGAAGACCTTCAGGCACATCTGAATACCGGGCCTTTTTTCGGATGGCCGCCATGGTGACGATGGCCAGCATCCAGCCGGTGCCCGAACCTGCCCCAAAGACAATGGATTCCATGAAGGTGTAATTGCGCTCCACCATAAAAAGACTGGTGCCTAAAATGGCACAGTTTACGGCAATCAGGGGCAAAAATACGCCCAGACTGGCGTAAAGCCCGGGCGAATACCGGTCAATGACCATCTCCACGGCCTGGGTGATGGCGGCAATCACGGCAATAAAGGTAATGAATTTTAAAAAACTTAAGTCAAGATCGGAAAATCCCAGCCAGGACAAAGCACCCGGGGCCAGAAGCCCGTGATAGATTACCCAGTTGACCGGACTTGTGACGGACAACACAAAAATAACGGCAAACCCCAACCCTGCGGCAGTATCCACATTTTTGGACACGGCAATAAAGGAACACATCCCAAGGAAATAGGCCAGAAGGATGTTGCCGATGAAAACGGAATTGATAAACAGACTGAACAGATCGCCCATGAGTGCTCCTTATTTTTTTTGGCTTGATATGCCGGGCAAAGAATTCTTCAGCCACACCAGAAGGCCGATGACAAAAAAGGCGCCCGGGGCCAGCACCATCAGCCCCATGTTCTGGAAACCAAGGTCATATACAAATCCGGGCACCACCTGGAACCCCAGAAATTTTCCAGACCCCAGAAGCTCCCGGATAAAGGCCACCACAACAAGAATCAAACCATACCCCAAACCGTTGGCAATGCCGTCCACAAAAGAATCAATGGGATCATTGGCCAGGGCAAAGGCTTCGGCACGGCCTAAAACAATGCAGTTGGTGATGATCAGCCCCACAAAAATGGAGAGTTGTTTGGATATGTCATAAAAATAGGCTTTAAGCACCTGGTCAGTAACGATCACCAGGGTGGAGATAACAGCCAGTTCCACAATAATCCGGATGTTGGAGGGAATGATCTTTCTCATGGAAGAGATGATCATGGACGAGCAGGCCGTTACCACGGTCAAGGCCAGGGCCATGACAATGGCCGTGGAGATCTTCACGGTCACGGCCAGGGCCGAACAGATTCCGAGTACCTGGTAAGCCACCGGGTTCTGGGTCCACACCCCCTTGGTCAGGATGTCGTAGTATTCACCTTTGGATTTAAGCGTCATGGTTCACCTTTTGCGGGTTTCAGTCATGGGATGGGTCCCCATCTTTAGCTTTCAATTGTTTTTGCCGGAAGGTAACCGATACCCCCTCGTACTTCATCAAGGTGTTTTTGATCCCTTCGGACAGATACCTGCCGGTCAGGGTTGCCCCGGAGATACCGTCCACATAATTCTCCTGTTCACCCTTGGACAGATTGCCGGCCTTTCCTTTGGCAACACCTATGGAGACAAATTTATCCTGGGAATTAAGAATCTTTTTGCCCTTGAAATTCTTTTGGAACCAGGTACTTTCGATTTCTCCGCCAAGACCCGGGGTTTCAGAGTGGCTGAACACGGAAAACCCCGATACGGTCTGTCCGTCATTTTCAAAAGCCAGGTATCCATGGATCTTTCCCCACAGCCCCCGGGTATTGATGGGCAGGATATAGCCGGAAATGTTGTTAAAATCATGGGCATCCCGGGCGTCCTGTGAATGGATAAAATACAGATGCATGACATCAGGGTCTTCGGCGTTCATGATTTTGCCCTGGGGGTCCACAAAGACCTCTGCAATGCGCCGGTCATAAAGGGTGTTAATGGTATCTTTCCCATATTTTTGACCCGCATCCACAAGGCCTGCGGCCCGCAACAGATTCACTTTTTTGTCCAGGGCCATGTTCTCCTGCTGCCGCTCCCGAAGACCTGTTGCCGCCGCCGTAATCAAAAGGCTGCACACCACGGACAAAACAAGCGCAAAAAAGGTCACATGGCGTTTTGAATTTTTTTCAAACATTGGGAATCCTTTTTGACGATTTGTACTTGAGCACCAGATGGTCCAGCAGAGGCGCAAACACGTTCATGAACAGAATGGCCAGCATCACCCCTTCCATGAACGCAGGGTTACCCACCCGGATGATTACGGTTAAAAAACCAATGGCTGCCCCGAAAATCCATCGCCCCGGATTGGTGCCCGGCGCGGAGACCGGATCCGTAGCCATAAATGAGATACCGAACAAAAATCCGCCGGCACACAAATGGTAAAGAGGACCGGCATTGGACCAGGTATCCTGCCCCCCGGGGATCAGGTAAACAAGAACACTGGTGATGACAAGCCCTGCAATGCCGCCGATAATGACCCTGTAATTGGCAATGCGGGTCACCATGAGAATGGCCGCACCGATCAGGCAGCAGAGAGCCGAGGTCTCCCCCACACTGCCCGGGACAAATCCTGTGAAAAGCTGCCCCAGGGAATAACCGGCATTGGAAAGGGCTGCGGTGATGGACTGCTCTCCTGCGCCTGTCACGGAAAGGGCCGTGGCCCCGGTCACCCCGTCTACCAGGTGTTTGCCCGCCACCCAGACATCCCCGGACATGGCGACAGGATAGGAAAAAAACAAGAAGGCCCGCCCGGTCAATGCCGGGTTAAGAATATTGCGCCCCGTACCACCAAACACCTCTTTTCCGATAACCACACCAAAGGAGATGCCAAGCGCCACCTGCCACAAGGGGATGGTGGGGGGTAGGGTCAAAGGCAAAAGCAGCCCTGTGACCAGGAAGCCCTCGGATATATTATGCCTCCGCACCACGGCAAAAAGAAACTCCCAGGCAAAGCCCACCACATAAGAAACAATGATCATGGGCAGTACATACCAGGCACCCGTAAGAAAGCATTTTGCCATGGACAAGGTTTCCCCGGTCCCGATGCTGGCCTGGTATCCGACATTATATATCCCGAAAAAGGTGACCGGCAAAAGTGCCAGGATCACGATGCTCATGTAGCGTTTCAGATCCAGGTGATCCCGGACAAAGGGCATGACACGGGTTTTGGCCGACGGCACAAAGAAAAATGTTTTTGTGGCGTCCCAGACAGGTTCATACTTTTTATACTTCCCGTCCGCGGTAAACAAGGGCCGTGTATCATCAAAAAACTTTTTCAGGAGATTCTTCATTATTTGTCCTTGTAATAGCCATCCATGGCGTCCGAAAGGATTTGGGTCAGTTCAATTTTGGAGGGGCAGGCAAATGAGCACAGCCCGCACTTGCAGCAGTCCATGAGCCCCAGCGCCAAGGCGTCTTCAAGGTCATCTGCATGCAGCGCCTTCATGATAAAGGAGGGCATAAGACCATTGGGGCAGATGCGTTCGCAATATGAACAATTAATGCAGGCCCTTACTTCCCCGTGAAGGGTGCAATCCATTTTTGCCGGACGTCTGAACAGAGAAGAGAGAAACGTGGACGATAAGGTGGGCTTGTCAAGGCCGAGCCGGGCAAAACCGAACATCTCTTCCCCGGGCCCCGCCTCAATGATATTAACCGTGTTTTCAAAAAAACCGATATGGGCATCTTTTTCCAGGATCCTGCCGTTGAACCGTCCTGTGGTGGCAATAGTTTGTCCATGCATTTGGGCGGCCAAGACAGACAAAGGCATGCCCTGGCGACCCAGCATATGAGGGCGTCGGTCCCCGGGCCGGGTAATGGTGACGATCTTATCAACCGGATACCGACCGGAAAGTAAAAAGCGGCCCATCATGACCAGGTGATCCAGGCGGATGCACCAGGAACTGTTCTCCGCCGCCTGTTGCTTGATCTGATAAAGTACGGCACCGGGCTGCCAGGCAGGATAAATGTCCGGGGCTGTATGGGTGATCTGATCCGCCACGGAACTGCCTATCTCCCGGATGCCTTTAAGGCGGCTTTCCCGGCAGACCACGGCAAGTTGATGCGAAAATCTGCGTAAGACCGCCATGCCCGCTTCAAAGGCAGCAATGTTGCCTTTAAGGATTATGGCCGGGTGCGGCGAAAAGAGATCATTGCCGTCCATGGCCACAATAATCATGGCAGGGGAATGATCCGGATCAGCGACATCCAGGGCTGGAAACTGGCGCAGGCCCTGCCACAGGCCGCCATTTTTCAAGTTCGTCACAAGCGCATTCCGGGGCATGGCAACGATGCCCTCCAAAGTCACAGGATCATATTCAACATACTCATCTTCGGACTCAGTTGCGATCACTACCTCCATCAGCCGTCGACGATGCCCGTAAACTACCTTTTCCACCCGGCCGGTTCCAGGGGAAACATATTGTATGGTTGTATCCCGTTTATCCGTGAACAGCGGCTGGCCGGTTTTAACGCGCAGCCCCTCTTTAATCAGCAATTTTGGCCGGATATGCGGTATGTCCCCGGCACAGCATCCCAGACTGGGCGGCAGGGCCAGGGGAACACAACTCAGATCGGGCTCTTCAGGGACATTCAGGTCAAATCCCCGGAAAATTTTTAACGTTTTCATTTAATTATCCCATGTTTGTTGCCGGCAGTGAACAGAATATAGATACTTTTTTTCGAATGGGCACAAATTTTTGACTCGCATCTTTTTTCAGGTTTTTATTGTACCAGATACCGAAATAAGATCAAATGTATAAACATGATCCTTTTAAATTTAATACATTGATTGTCTATGATCCATTTAGGGCTTGGTCATAACATCGGCCACAGCCTAAGTTGGGTTGAACGAAGTGAAACCCAACAACTTATCGGCGTTGGGTTTCGTTCCTCAACCCAACCTACCAAAAATTCGGATGGCCTCAAATATGACCAAGGCCTCCATTTATAATTGACATGAAACTGCAGGCAGGTTAAATGCTATTGCCTTGGGGGTTCCTGGTTTACCCCTTGATTTTCCGACATAGAAAGAATAGAAGAGAAATCTAGTTCAAACTAACGGCCATGGGCCGATCTGGTCGATCAACACCCAGGCTTAACCCACAACAAAGTTTGAAATATCTGAATAACTTACCCAGAATTTATTATAAAAAAGATACAGGCTATAAAAAAGGATAGATAAAACATGGTTCAAAAAGATTTTGACAACATACTCACCCAAGAATTTTTAGATGAGCTGTTGCCGCCTGAAAGAACTGATCAGTTTTTTGATGCGCTGTATGGTGATGCCTCAGAAGGCGCCTATGACATCAGGCTGGAGCCTATCAGTATTTCCGGCAGCCGGATTGTCCTTGCCTTTAATCTGCTGCGCCGGCCGGACAAATGCCTGGTGTGCAGCCTGACATACGGGCTGCCCAATGTGTTTACCCGGCACCCCCTGATCAATATCAAAGGAATGGTTGAAAAAATCAAAGAAGCCGGAATTCCGGCGAAAAAATGGCGCTTAGGGGATACCGAGGAAAATTCTCCTTCCCTTCATGTTATCCCTTTGTACATTGACCTGGATTAAGAGTCCGAACACGTGTCCAGCACTCTTTATATCCGTGCTCGTACTCGTAAACGTTAACGAAGTAATAATTCATAATGTTAGATCATGAAAAATTAGATGTTTATAAGGTCTCGATTGAATTCATGGCTATTGCGATCAAAATCGCTGATAATATTCCAAGAGGGTATTCTTCGCTTGCAGATCAACTTAAACGGGCTGCATGGTCAATACCCCTCAATATAGCTGAAAGTTGCGGAAAAAAGCAGCATTAACGACAAAAGACGTTTCTATTCAATCGCAAGGGGGGTCAGCGATGGAACGTGCTGCTATTATTGATGTTTGCCAAGTGTTGAAAATTGATGACATACAATCCTTTAAGCAAGGTAAATCCTTGCTTATCCGTATAGTCTCAATGCTTACAAAATTATGTCAACGACGTTAACGAACACGTTCACGTTCACGAGCACACAAGGATCATAAGCTACCCGCCTAAAAGGCGGGAGTTTTAACCTTGATTGGGACTAACCAAAAGACCTTTTGCCGCATAATCATGCGACAAAAGGTCTTTGGGTTCAAAAAATTTAAGCTTTGGGAAGCTTGGGAAAGGACTTGTTCAGGGTTTTGTTCCACGCATCCAGTTTGGGTTGAATTTTCTTGAACACAGAACCCACATTGCCTTTGATGGTGATGCTTTCAATAGTATCTCCCTGGGTAATACTGTTGACTACATCCTGATCTGCTTCGCTGACAACTGCCCCGAATACCGTGTGCATACCGTCGAGATGGGGTGTGGGGACATGGGTAATAAAAAACTGGCTGCCGTTGGTCCCCGGACCGGCATTGGCCATTGACAGGATGCCGGGCTTGTCATGTTTGAGATCTTTTTTGAATTCATCTTCAAATTCGTAGCCCGGGCCACCCATACCATTGCCGTAAGGACATCCGCCCTGGATCATGAAATCTGAAATCACACGGTGAAAAGTTAAACCGTTATAATATTCCCGTTTAGCAAGGTTTACAAAATTGCCCACGGTATACGGGGTCTTGTCTGCAAAAAGCGTAATGTTAATGGTGCCTTTTGAAGTTTCCATAATCGCTGTCAGATCTGCCATGTTTTTTCTCCTAAAAGTTAAAAATTTCTTTGAACTTAATATTAAATCGCCGGATGTCAAATATAAAAAATGCATAATCGGAATAGGACTCCCCATCACTGAGGAGCACTCCCACGCAGCCAGGCATCCCGCTAATGATAATCCATTTTCGTTACTCACAGGAAAACCAAAACGGGTCGAACTTCTAATGTCCTGATAATTTTTTTGATGAAGAGTTAAAGGTATAGTCTGTGGGAGTCATTTGACCAAAAAACGGAGCATATACGATAGGTGTCTTCACCATATCTGAGTGCATAGGGAATATAGGTTGATGCAAGAGTTCTTGAGTTTTCAGTATCAGCATTCTTTTGAAGTTCATTCTTGTTCAATCATCGTTTAACCGGTATATTTTGCAGCAATACGTTGGCTGAAATTTGAAGAGATAATGATGTTAGGACATAAAACCTTAAAATGCTATATTATTGCAGGGCCTAATGGGGCTAGAAAAACTATAGGGCATAGTGTGCCCGAAGATGTGATTATCAGAAGGTATAGTAGAGGTTGGAATAATCTTCAAAAGCATTATAAGCAGATCGTCGATGACTGGATTATTTTCGATAATTCCGGAGATCAACCTTTGATCATGGAGGAAAAACAATGAAAAATGAATCTAATTCAAAATCTGCGCTTGACGCAATGCGCAGGGCAGCAATCAAAGCAATTGAAAAAGCAGCAAATCTGGACTTGGAAATACCTGAGTGGCGAAATGGGAAAATAGTTTATGTGAATGCAAAGAAAAAACTTCAAAAGCTTCGTTGTCCTTGATTTTAAATTCTGGTGACATCTATGATAAGTTTTGTCAATTCAAACAAGAAACATGCTACGGTCAAACCGTAGATATTCAGAGTTCACGGCGGCTCCGCCGTAAATCGGCCATCTTGAAAGATTTTGAGGAATTAGAGGCCCTACAATGTGTCTATGACCTGTCGCTATTGTTTCGAAAATTCTAATGAACACTGGCGTTTCTATTGTTGGGCATTGGAAGCTAACCAATCCCCCTTCGATTTTTTACCAGTAAATAATTTCAATCCAGTACACTGTATCATTCTCAAAAATTTTTCTAAAAGTTCCCAGGGAATCGAGAAAAAAAAAGGGGGGGTGTATGAAACGCTCGAAAAATGACTTTGCCGGTGGCACGTGTACTTGATCTATTATTGATGCTGGGTCTGAAACACGGAATTATGACTTTTCATACCGGACGCTTTTTTCTTTGAGTCCTTTTTCCTATATTTTAACCAATATCAATGTCATCCTTTTGAATTTAAAGATCATCCTCATTTTTGACCCTTTCTGGTTGAACAAGTACCTTTTTAGGAGTATAGAAGAATTTCAAGATTATTCAACAGCATGGCGTTGGGAATGTAACAACAAATGGCCTAATACAGGAAGTTCTTTGATCAAAAGAATGGCTATAGCCGCATAAACCCTACTATAAATACCCACTGAAAATCAGATGATTACATATTCGGAAACTATGGAAAATGACAGAAAACGCAATATATGTAAAACATGCGACCAAACACTTCGGAGATTTCAAAGCGGTTGATAATCTTTCCTTTGAAGTAAACAAAGCTACCTGTTTCGGATTATTGGGTCCCAATGGAGCAGGTAAAACCACAATGATGAAGATGCTCACCGGACGGGTCAGGTCAGATTCGGATAATGGCCGAATAATCAATGTCTTGGGCTATGATCCGGCCAAAAATGAACTCGAAATCCGCTATCTTGCCGGAATTGTGCCCCAGGAAAACAATCTCGATGTTGAGCTTTCAGTTTCCCAAAATTTGTATATTTACAGTAAATTTTATGGCCTGCCCCACAATGTCGCCAGCCGGCGTATCAGCGAGCTGCTTGAATTTATGGAACTCACCGAAAAAAAAGAGGCTCGTATTAGAGAATTATCCGGCGGTATGCAAAGGCGTCTGGTCATTGCCAGAGCCTTGATCAACTCCCCTCACCTCCTTATTTTGGACGAGCCCACCACCGGTTTAGATCCCCAGGTACGGCAAGCCATTTGGGACAAAATGAGGATGCTCAAAAAAACCGGTGTGACCATTGTCCTGACCACCCATTACATGGATGAAGCAGCCCAACTTTGCGATGACCTGATCATTATGCACAAGGGCGAAAAAATTCTTCAGGGGCATCCCCGCGCTCTAATCTCGAAAAATTTGGAAACATACGTGCTGGAAATTCTGAATACCGATGTTTTTTCGACGATTGAAGCAAAAGGGTTTCGGACCGAAGAAACTGCCGGTCGGCTTATGCTGTATGGTGATAGGTTATCTTCACTGGAAACAGTGACCGAGCCACTCAACGCGGGAGATTTTTTTCTAAGACCGGTCAATTTGGAAGATTTGTTTTTAAAAGTAACCGGGAGAAACTTGCATGACTGAAGCCGTCCTACCTCAACGAATTGTCACAACACCGCCACCTCTGGCTTATCGCTTGTACAGCGTCTGGTACAGGCATATCCGTGTATATTGCAAACATCTGATTTCCAACGGATTTCCTCCCTTTGTGGAACCTTTATTTTTTTTGGCCGGAGTCGGTTTAGGGCTTGGGCATTATGTCGGTTTGATTGATGGTACACCTTATCTGCTCTTTCTGGCCTCGGGTATGATTGCTCCCTCCTCTATGTTTACAGCCGCTTTTGAGTGTACTTTCGGCACTTTTATCCGACTTGAATTTGATAAGGCCTATGATGGTATGGTTTCGGCTTCCATTACAGTGACGGATTTGTTTGTTGGTGAAATGCTTTTTGTCGGCACTAAAGGATTTTTCTTTACCTTGGCGGTGATGAGTGTTTTTACGGTTTTTGGTCTTGTGCCTTCATATTTTGCTATTCTTACACCGCTTGTGGGATTTTTTGCAGGAATGATGTTTGGCGCGCTCTCTTTATTTGTCACTTCTTTTGTGAAGACCATCAATCACTTTAATTTCTTTTTAACCGGTTGTCTGACTCCCATGTTTTTCTTTTCGGGAATTGTATTCCCTATCACCAATCTTCCGGAATGGATTCAATGGGTATCCGAAGTATTCCCGCTCACTCATTCCGCCCGTTTGATCCGGGCTTGTTGTTTAAGGCAGTTCAGCAGCCTGTTATTCTTTGATATACTTTTTATGGTAGCCTTTACGATCGTCTTTGGTTATTTAGCTGTTTCACGGCTGGAAAAGCGGCTCATTCAATAGAACGAAGTGGACTTTTAGAGTTTAAAAAGCAAGGATTATACTTTATTAAATTCCGAATATATTGATAAAACAAATGAGTGAATTTAAGTATAAACAAAAAAATTGTGAAGAAAATGATAGATAAGCTTTTACCCCTGGATCTGACCCCTGCAACAGAAATCAGCCGGCGGATACAAACCCTGAAAGAGAAGATGGCCCAGGCCGGCGTGGACGGGGTATTTCTGACCCACAGACCGGATTATTACTACTTCAGCGGCTCAGCCCAGGATGCCTGGCTATATGTGACCCTGGAACATGAGCCCCTTTTATTCGTAAAAAAATACCTTCCCAGGGCGGTTGCCGAAAGTCCGTTGACCCAGATTGTACCGGTTTATTCAATCACGGAAATTCCCCAGATTATCAAGGACAGCCACGGTGGTTTTGCAAAAACCATGGGCATCGCCTTTGACCTTGTCCCGGTCAGGGATTTCAGGTTTTATCAGTCGTTGTTTTTTGGCTGTACCTGGCAGGATGCCTCGCCCCTGATCATCTCCTGCCGGGCAATAAAGTCAGAATATGAAATCGGCATCATGCAGGATGTGGCAAAAATATCCAGCCGGGTATTTGACTTTATAGCCGAAAACCTTGAACCCGGCATCCGGGAAACAGATCTGGCCGGCCGCATTGAGGCCTTTGCCAGGACCCAGGGGCACTCGGGCCGCATGCAGGTACGCCATTACAGATCCGTCGGGTTTACCTTCCACATCATGGGCGGTGCAAGCGGGGGGCAGTCCGGCGCACTGGATTCTCCGGTATGCGGCACCGGCATGTACACCGCTTTTCCCTTTGGTGCCGGCACCCGGGTGATTGAAAAAAATGACCCCATACTCATTGATTTCGGCACCATGGCATTTGGCTATCACATGGATGAATCCCGGATGTTTGTGGCCGGAAAAATGGACCGCCAGGCCGATGCCGCAAGCCAGGCAGCCATTGACATTCTTTTCCATGTCAAAGAAGCCATGAAACCCGGCGTTGCCATGAAGACCCTCTTTCAGATCGCCGTGACCATGGCAGACAAGCTTGGATATGGGGAACAATTCCTGGGATTTCCCGGATTAAAATCCAAATTTATAGGACATGGCCTTGGTCTCGAACTGGTGGAAGACCCCATTATTTCAAAGGGTCGAAGCACACTGCTTGAACCGGGAATGGTGTTTGCCGTGGAGCCGAAATTTATTTTTAAGGACCGGTTCGCCGCAGGCATAGAGAGCGTGATCCAGATAACGGAAACCGGCAGCCGTTTTCTGAGCACAATACCCAACAAGATATTTATGGTTTAAAAACCGCGAAAATGATTATACTCAACACCCTGTTCCCCCTGCTGGCCATGATGGCATTGGGCTATGGGCTCAAGCGCCGGGGCATCACGTCGGATGAATTTTTACACACCCTTGATAAACTGGTATACTATATCTTTTTCCCGGTCATGCTTTTCTGGAAAACAGCCAAGTCCACGGGCACAGACGCATCCGAAGCCGGCCTTATTCTGGCCGGGCTGGCTGCCGTCTTTCTGGTTTCCCTGTTCTCTTATGTTTACATACGCACAACCAAAATGCCGGACAAGGCGGCTGGATCGTTTTTCCAGGCTTCGTTCCGGTTCAACACCTATATCGGCATGGCCACCGTACTTACCGTCCTCGGAGAAGAGGGCGTAAGACTCTTCAGTATCCTTGTCGGATGCCTGATTCCTGTCATCAATGTGCTTTCGGTTGCCGTACTGATCTGGCATTCAGGCCGCACCCCGTCTCCGGGCCAACGCCTGGGGATTTTATTACGGGCGCTGGTCTCCAATCCGCTGATCATTGGGTGTGCCGCGGGCTTGCTCTTATCCGGTACCGGATATCGTTTACCCGGATTTATCAATAACTTTCTTGCCCTGGTGGCCTCCATGACGCTGCCCCTTGCCCTGATCTCCATGGGCGGCACCCTCGGTTTTGCAGGCATTTCCCGGCATTGGCCCAATGCCCTGGCCGCTGCCGGCATCAAACTGTTTATCCTGCCGGTCACAGGCTATATTATGCTTACGTTGTTTTCCGTGTCTGGCACAGCATTCAAAACAGGCATGATTTATTTCAGCCTGCCCACCTCCACGGCTATTTACGTATTGTCCGCTCAACTAAATTCAGATGTGGAACTGGCATCCACAGCTGTGATGATGTCGACGGTACTCTCCTTTATTTCACTGTCTGTGGCGCTAATTTTATAGAAATTGAAAAAAAAATGTAAAAACAGCTTTGCCGGGAACAGCAAAGCAAGGTATTCAGGGCTGTTCTTGATTTAATGCTGATTTGCAATTTAAAATTTTTAAGGTCGTATTTTTAAAAAAGTCGGCAACCTCCTTAATAAGCTCTGGATCGTCCAGTGAATTTTTCACAATACCGAAGCCCTCTGACAGGGCAAAAATTTTGGCGGAAGCTCTTTTTTTATTTTCTACACTGGCTAGCCCGGTCTCTTCCCAGCCCGCGATCTCTTCAATCCCGAATTCAATGAATTTAAGCATCATGGCCCGGATTCTTTCCCTGATGTTCTCATCCCGGAATCCCATGGCATAACAGGACCAGAACACAGCATCCCGCTGGGGCCAGGTGCCGCTGGCGTCAAAAAGAATTCCCAGAAGGGTCTCCATGCGTTCCTTGGAGCTGGTGAGCGCCTCCAACTCCTTGAGGTAATTGTTCATGGAAGTTTCATAAAGGAAATCTACCATTTCCATGATCAGGCCTTCCTTGCTCTTGAAATAATGAATAAGCAGACCTGAATTGACGCCCATTCGCTTTGCGATTTTACCGATAGTCATACCCTTGAAGCCTTCTTCTTCCACAACCTTGTAGGTATGCCTCAGTATTTCAGGTTTTCTGATATGAGATATGCTTTTTCTTCCCATAAATTATTCTGCCTGTTTTTATTGTTTATATGCTAATCAATTTATAATATATAAGGGTACTGCCTTTTTTTGTCAATTTTTATTGCAGAAGCCTCCTCTTTTATGTTTTATCAAGACAAGCGTCAAAATTTTTTAAATACACAAATTCGTCAACAGGAACAAAACAACCCATGAAAATATTAGTGACAAACGACGACGGATACCAGGCCCCGGGCATTCTGGCCTTGTTCAATGCATTAAAATCAGACCATGAGGTGACCCTTGCAGCCCCGGACAGGGAGAAAAGCGCCGTGGGTCATGGCATCACCCTGCACACGCCGCTGAAACACCAGAAAGTGCGCCTGGGACATAACGACTTTGGCCATGCGGTTGCCGGCAACCCGGCCGACTGTGTCAAACTGGCCCTGTTTGATATCTGCGACCAGACACCGGATCTTGTAATTTCAGGAATCAATGCCGGGTCCAACACCGGATTAAACATCAACTACTCCGGTACGGTGGGCGCGGCCCGGGAAGCGGCCATCAACGGAATTCCCGCCATTGCCGTATCCATCCAGTACGGTGATGACATGGACTTTCACGGCATGGCAAGCTATACAGCGTCCATTCTGGAGAAAGCCATGGCCCTGAATCTTCCTCCGGGGATTTTCCTGAACATCAATGCTCCGGCCGTTTCATTTGACCGGATCGCCGGCACAAAGGTAACGTCCCAGTCAGATAACAACCTGATTAATGTATTTGACCGCCGCCGAAATCCCAGGGACCTGACATATTACTGGTACGCCGGCATGTCGCCGAATGAGCCATGTGAAGGGTCAGATGACAGTGCATTGCTTAAAAATTTTATCTCCATCACACCGCTGCAGTGCAACATGACTGCCCATGCAGCCATGGATATGGTTGCAAAGGCTGATTTTTAAATGACAATACCAGATAAAAATTCGGCAGAGGCGTGCGAATTTCAAGCATCCGAATTTCAAGCACCTGAACTTCAAGCACCTGAACTTCAAGCATCTGAATTTCAAACATCCAGGGTCACCACCATTGCATTTGCCCATTTTGTCCATGATATTTACACAAGCTTCCTGGCACCCCTGCTACCCCTGATCATTGAAAAGCTTTCCATCACCCTGAGCCAGGCAGGTCTTTTATCCACGGTGATGCAGATCCCATCCCTGGCCAACCCGTTCATTGGTCTGTTTGCAGACAACAAAGGGCTTGCCCGGTGGCTGGTGATTCTGGCCCCGACCCTGACCGCCATTCCCATGAGCTTCATCGGCATTGCCCCGTCCTATGGCATGCTGCTGATCCTGGTCTTTGTGGCCGGCATCTCGGTATCCCTGTTCCATGTCCCTGCCCCGGTGACGGTGGCAAGGTATTCGGGCAAATTCAAAGGCCGGGGCATGAGTTTTTTCATGACCGGCGGAGAGTTTGCAAGAACAATGGGGCCCATCCTTGCCGTTGCGGCCGTATCTTACCTGGGGCTGGCCCGGTTTCATTTTGTCCTGGCCCTGGCCCTGGCCACCTCCGTGCTGTTGTTCATAATCCTGGAACCCTCACAGGAAGCGGTAAAAGCAAAGCGGCGGGGATCTTTAACCCAGTCCTACAAAGAGATCCGGCATGTACTCAACCCCCTGGCGGGCATTCTTTCAGCCCGGGCCATGATGCACGGGTCCATGGGCATGTTTTTAACGGTGTATGTCGAACAGGCCACAGGTTCGTTGTGGCTGGGGGGCACGGCACTGACCCTGTATGAGGCCACAGGCGTTGCAGGCATCCTGTCCGCAGGTATCCTGTCCGACCGCTTAGGGCGACGGCGCGTTCTGTTCTGGGCCTTGGCCGTAGCCCCTGTGACCATTTTACTGTTTGCCGTAACCACGGGGGTAATCCAGATACTTTCACTTTTGATAACAGGGTTCACCGTATTGTCAACCACCCCTGTGATGCTGGCTCTGATCCAGGAGAATGCCAAGGAAAGTCCCGCGGCCGCCAATGGTCTTTTCATGATGATCTCCTTTGCCGTAAGATCCATAGGCGTTGTGGTGGCAGGGGCACTTGCAGATGCATTCGGCCTGAACATGATGTTTATCATATCCGCCCTGGCAGGCTTTACGGCAATCCCCTTTCTGATTAAATTAAAAAAATGAGGTGCATATCATGTTAAAAACAAACAAAGATAAAGTGGTTGAAATGTTCCTGGCCTGCAAACCCGGCATGCCCCGGGCAGGAGCCGGCTGGAAAGTGGACCATAAAGGAAATCCCTTTCTGCTGCCCGGCATCGGCGGCATCACCCTCAATGTTCAGGTTGGGGACCCGGCATTCGGACTTGCCGGCGACCATATCGAACCCGGGGTATCCTGCACGGCCAATATGGAAAACCCCAATGATTTTCCCAACAACACCCTGCAGCTTTTCTCGTGTGTGGGCAACCAGGCTAAAATCATTTCCGGAGAAGCCCAGGGAGAAGCCGGTGTGGTCATCGGCCATCATGGGGGCTCCGAACATGTGATTGTGGAATTCCCCCGGAAAATCAAAGAAAAAATGAGCTATGAGGACAAAATCCTGATCCGGGCCAAAGGCCAGGGCTTGGCCCTGACCGACTATCCTGAAATTAAACTGTTCAACCTGGACCCCGGCCTGCTGGAAAAAATGAATATTGTTGAAACCGATGCAGGTATCCTACAGGTACCGGTGACCACCATTGTGCCTGCGCCCTGCATGGGATCAGGTGTTGGACGTGCCCATGTGGGGGCAGGTGATTATGATATCATGACTTCAGATCCCGAGACCGTAAAAAAATACAACCTGGACAAAATCCGATTCGGGGATTTTGTGGCCCTCATGGACCATGACAACGCCTATGGCAGGGCCTATGTCCAGGGCGCGGTCACCATCGGCATTGTGGTGCACTCCGACTGCCTGCTGGCCGGTCATGGACCCGGGGTATCCACGCTTTTAACCTGTTCAACCCCCCAGATTGAACCTAAAATTGATCCGTCTGCCAACATCGCCGATCTTCTCGGGATCGGCAGTGCGGCCGGCGGATACGAATAGCGATTAAGGCTGTAATCAGCATATACCTGGTCTGGGGCCTGGGAACGCTTGGATTCCAGGCACTGGCCCGGATATTGCCTGAAACGGCCCGGGCCGGATTTGATTATATTATCATTGTGGGCTTGATCGCCTGCCTGGCCTGGATGACCCGGATTTATCAAACACGGATTGAACCGGCCATCGGTACGGACACGGTCCGGCGTCTGTCCTGGATGGGGGCTTTGACACTGATCTTGGTAATTCTTTACCTGCCCGTCCAGGCAGGTCTGAAAAGCAATTTCATTACGATCCTGTCCACGGCGACCCTGGTGCTTTTCGCCTGTGTGGCGGGCCACTGGCTGGTCATCCCGCTAAAGCGCCCCGCTGAGTTTATTCCCATTGGATTTACCGTGGCCCTGTCCGACATGTTCAGTGTCTTTATGGGCCCCACCCGCAAGTTTGCAGAAAATATTTCCGACTATTACCGGGAAGGCATGACAGGCCCGGTGCCTGTGGTGGATTTTTTCCTGGTCAAAATGCCCATGCCCGGCAATGATTATTTTTTGCCTGTGTTCGGCATCACAGACTGGGTCGTGGTGGCCTTATTGTCGGCAGGCGCGCGACGATTCGGCATAAGCGACAATATATTCAGCCTTGCCGGATCAAAACAGGCGAAAAACAGGTCCCGGATATTTTTCCCCGTGGCAGGTATCGGCCTGGTTCTCTCCATTATGGCGGCAAGATCGATGAACCTGTACCTGCCCGCCCTGCCGTTTATTGTCATTGTTTTTCTAAGCGCCATGACAGCAAAATATCCGGCAGTCCGAAAACTTGGGGCAGAGGAGATCCGGGCCATGGTTTTTATAAGCGCTCTCATAGGTCTGCTCATGGCCGTGTTTGCTTTGATGAAAAAGTGACAAGCCCGTCTAAGAGGTAAAAAAAATCGGTGTGTTTCTTCCACCGTCAAGGTTCCAGAGGGCTCCCGGCACAGGAACGATCTAAAAATGCGGTTGCCTTCATTGAAAAAGACATTGTATAACAGCCATGGGCTGCCCTGACATATCAACTGCCAGGCATAGCCCACAACAAAGCTTGAAAGATCTGAGTAACTTACCCAGAATTTCTTATAACGGCCATGTCTTGACGGACACAACAAACAATGAAAAATGTGAGTATTGAGTATTGAGAAAACAGCTTGTTTTAAATCTCAATACTCACTACTCAATACTCATAACTTTCTTATAAAAGAAATTAAAAGCAATTTTATCATCTCCACCTGCACTTGAATATAAAGAAAAATCAAAAACATTATTGAATCAATTATTATTAACTTTTGAAAGAAGTTTAATCCTTAGTGATCTATGGGCAAACAGAAAAATAAAAACAGATATCTATTTAGTATCAGGAACCGAATTTTTATTTTTGCGGTATTGGTTACGGCCATACCGTCTCTATCAATGGGGCTTTTACTCCAGAACATGCTGCAAACCACGCTGGAGGAAAAGGTTAAGCAAAAATTTGCAGACTCTGCACAGATCATGGAACGGGAAATTTCCCTATGGCTGAAAAAGCGGGTTTATGATCTGACCGTTTTCTCCAATGCGTCAATTGTATCGGAAACCGTTACGGCTTATCTTAAAACGCCTGAAAAAAAGGCGGATCACAGTAAAAAACGGCTCCAACATATCAAAATACTTGAAACCTATCTCAGTACACTGCAGCATCAATTTAAAAATTATGTCCGGATTTTTGTTCTTTCCAGGACCGGCTCTGTTATCGCCGCCTCTGAAAGCGGCGGCCGGGCGAGGCCGTTTCCCTTTCCCAATGATTGCATCGAACAGATTTCAGACAAACAATGGTTCAAGGGAAACGCCTATATTGATTCAAGGGACAAGTCGCCCCTTATCCTGATCGGTGTTCCCTTTTTTCTGGATCAACTTTATGAATACGAAACATTGCTGGCGATTGAAGTCAGACTCACCGGATTACTGCCTTTATTGGATCCGGCGAAGTTTCGAGACTCCGGGGACTGGACCTATGAATCCCTTGTGGATATAAAAACAGGTCGTCAGTTTCTGTACGGCAGGGGGGCCAAAAAAGTGCTCAATGAAATCTCTCTGGCACCGTCTGATCACAGCCAAAAGCTTCGTGAATATGTCAACGGCAGGGGTGAACGATTAATGGGGCTGGTCGTCCCGTTTCGAGAACTTGAATGGGGGCTTTTTATTACCGAGAATTATGAAAAGGCTTTCTCCGGGCTGATCAACGCCCGTCATCGAAATATTATTATTCTCTGCTGTTTTACTGTTCTGATGGGTATTGTGGCTTATCTGCTGACCAGGCAGATCATGGTGCCGCTGTCGGCTTTGACCAAAGGGGCTGAAAGGGTGGCCGAAGGTGATCTGGATGTCCGGCTTCCAGTATACCGCAACGATGAAATTGGGTTTGCAACAACCGTTTTCAATGAAATGGTGGCCAAACTCAAGCTCAGCCAGACAAAACTGGAGCAACTGGCGACCATTGATCCCCTGACGGGTTTGAATAACAGAAAACGCGTGATGAGTATCCTGCGTGATCACTACAAATATTATCGCCGGTATAAAACAGGGTTTTCCGTATTAATGATTGACGTGGATCATTTTAAAGATGTTAATGATACATACGGACACCAGGCCGGAGACACGGTATTAAAACAGGTGGCGGAAATCTTTAATGAAAATCTGCGTAATGTCGACTCTGCCGGTCGGTACGGCGGAGAGGAATTTCTCGTGATCCTTGCAGAGTCCGGGATGGATGAATCCATCCAGGCAGCAGAACGTATCCGAAAAGCCGTTGCAAGCCATAAATTTATTCATGAAGATCAGGAAATCCAAGTCCACATTTGCGTTGGTATCGGCAGAATCCAGAAACAGGACGGGGATGAACAAAAAGTCGTCAAGCGAGCCGATATAGCACTCTACCGTGCCAAGAATGAGGGACGAAACCGGGTTGTTTACCAGGCTGATGACGACCAACAAAGGGACGCCCCAGAGGCGGGAAAATACCTCAGCCCTTAATAAAGAAGGGAGAGATGGATCCAGCCGGTCTCGTCAGTCTCTGCCAATTTGACTTTCACCCAATCTTGTTTATGGCCGACAACAGTAACACTGCGTCCTTCTTGAAGTACTTTTTTGACACCCGCCTTAATAGACGGGCCTTTGCGGAGATTTCCGGCTGTAAACAATTTCATCTGCAAGGGCGTTAGAAAAAATATTTCCTTTTCTGGCACATCGGCGGTGCTGCTGTCTTCACCTATATCAATGCTTTTTGCCTGCGCCATCGCTTCTCTGGACAAGTAGGCCGCATTTTCATAGTTTCCATTTGCCAGTTCCTGTTTACTCTCTTTAAGGGTTTCTAATGCTCTTTCCCGAACAATTTTCTGGGACTTGTTCAAGGGTTTTTGTTCCACAGTGCTGATGACGGCCGTCGCCTCGGCAATAAGGGTGGCCGCTTCCAGTTTGCTGCCCCGGGTCGCCAGCTCAGCCTTGCTTTGCGAGAGTTCTTTGATCAGTTTTTCGTTCGCCTGCCGGCAGGTATCGGTTTCTTTATGCCTTGTGAGCAATGTTTGCTGTAATTTTTTTGAAAGCCGTTTCTGCTCAGCCAACTTGCAGGTCAGCTCCGCATTTTCTTTCTCTATTTGACGGATCCGCGAATCATCGACGACCGTATTTTTTTTCTCTATATTTTTTTTCTCTATATTTTCTTTCTCTAATTGACGACTCCGCGGATCATCGACCACCGCTACGGGCTTTTCCACTGTACAGGATGAAAAAAAAAGAAGCACCAACAGGCCGGCGGCCAGTCTTATAATGTATTGGAACGGCATGACCTTACGACCAGCGCTGAGTGGCTTTTGAATCATATGCTTGTTGTGATTCCGTAATTTGATATAGATTAAACTGCTCAATACATTGAATTGTCAGGTATCATAGGACAAGAGACTGCTTCTTATCAACAAACGTACAAAAATCCCTGAGAAGTAAAAAACAACAATCACGTTCGAATTGAAACAAAGCGGCAACAAAAATTAAAAAGCACTTATGGGTTTTCCCTAAGTGCTTAATCTTTTTATGGTTGGCACGAGCGGACTTGAACCGCTGACTTCTACCGTGTCGAGGTAGCACTCTACCAACTGAGTTACGCGCCATAAATATATATGCCTTTTAACAGACCCTTGAAATTATGTCAAGAATATTGACGCTATTCCTGCAGTGTTTCCTGAACATTTTCCTGGCCGGTCGTTTTGGCTGATCCCTGGGAAGAGGTGTCCGGCTGCGGGACAATAACTTTTGGATCATCTTGGGAGGGCTCGGAGGCCGGGTTGTTTTTTGGGGAAGCCACAAATCTTATTTTAACCGCATCATCCAAGACCATTGACACGTCAACACCGAATTCTTCAAAGGTTCTCAGCATCACGGCATTGGCAAACTGCGCTGGCGTTCCTTGGTAGGTGACCTCCATAATGGCATGGGAAGCTCCAAGCTCCCGTGGCGAAATATCTTCAAGCTCCCGAATGTCTTTGAGCTGACGTTTCAGGGCAATAAATCGAGTCAGAAAATTATCCCCTTCCACATAAAGATCAAAGGTTTTTCCCTCTTTCATGGTCTGGGCCCAGAACCCTTCAATTTTTTCCCTCAAGGCCTGCCCGGCGCTCTCTGATGCCTGGGCAAGTGCCTGGTCTGCGCCCCGGGTATCTGTGCTTTTGGCTGCGGCCGTGGAGGTTTCATGGATCACCTCTTTCTGGGAAGCCATATCCAGCACCGTAAAAGCAACACCTGCCTCAAAGGTTTTTTCATTGCCCATTCGATTAGCGGACTCCCGGGCTGATGCCAGGCCAAGGACAACCATATCGGCCTTAAGGGCCTGCCCCAGGGCCATGGCAGCAGTCTGATCACCCATGGCAGAAAATACGACATTATAAGCGGCGGGGTCGGGATAATTGTTTCCGGCCACCACCAAAGGGATACGAGCCTGCTCAAATACGACTTTCAGGCTTTTTTCCGCAACGGAGGCTGCGGGGTTACCTTCCGGCTGCCACCACCAGCACCGGGGTTGCGTATCTTCAGGCCCCTGTTCTGCAATGAGCAGAAGAACCTTTGGGTTGTTTTGACCCTGGTTGAATACTCCGGCATCACGCAAACGTTTTTCCATTAGTTCCAGGCTTATCTTTGATTCTACGCCCACAAGATATGCCCCATTGTGGGCCATGCCGTTGATGACCCGGTAAGTGGACACAAAATCCATGGTATGGGCAAGAAGCCGATCATAAAGAACGTCAAGATTTTCGCCCAATTTCTGCTCGGAGACCACAGAGACGAATGCAATTTGAACAGCCTTTTCCAGGGCATCTCTCACTGCGGCCTTTTGAGCATCTGAAGTATCCTGGCCGTTTATTTTATGCTGTCCGATGGTGATATGGAGACTATCCTCCCGGGCAGCCATTACCCCGGGCAGGGGAAAACAAAAAACAGCAACGACAAATGAGACCAATAAAAATCGTAATTGAAGGACCATGATCATACCTTTCTGAGGATGGAATAATCCGCAATCAGCTCCAGCAAATATTTTGAGGGGGATTGAGGAAAAATATCCAGAGCCGCCCTGGCTGACTGCACATGAGCAAGGGCGCGCTTGTTTGTATATTCAATGCCGCCCAGACGAATCAGACGCGTTTTAAGACTTTCAAATTCTTCCTGATCAAACTGCGGCCGGGCCATGGCGGCCAGGATCCATTCGCGGTCCAGGGCATCGGCCTTTTCAAGGCTGTAAATCAGGGGCAACGTCAGCTTGCCTTCGCGCATATCTGCCCCGGGGTTTTTGCCCAGCTGGTCGGCTGTGGCGGTATAGTCCAGCAGGTCGTCGGCCATCTGAAAGGCCATGCCCAGGTGCCAACCATAATTTTTAAGGGCGGTTTCCTGACTTTCATCTACTCCGGCCACAATGGCACCCGTTCGACAGGCCCCCTGGATCAGAACGGCTGTCTTGCATTCTATAATTTCATTGTACTCCTCTTCTGAGAGGTCCGGATTTCCCTTTTTTTCCATCTGGAGGATTTCGCCCTGGGACATATCGGCTGTAATTTGAGCGATCACTTCAATGACCCTGGGTGATTTTGTTTTTGCGGCAATCACAAGCGCTGTGGCCAGAAGGAAATCCCCTGTGAGTACCACGGTTGGCGCATCCCACAGCGTGTGGGCGCATGGTTTACCCCGGCGTGTATCAGAGCCGTCCACCACATCATCATGGAGCAGGGTGGCGGCATGAAGATACTCAAAAATAGTGGAAAACTCGATTTCCTCTCCGGTCTGAAACCCGCATATGCGGGCCGCATGAATCATAAGCAGGGGCCGCAGCCGTTTGCCGCCGGCAAACAGCAGATGACCTGCCACCTGCCTGACCAGATCCAGATTAGGGGTCAAATTCGCTTCAAGGGCCTGCTCCACCAGCAAAAGGTCAGGGCCTGCCAGTGCAAGAATCTCTTTTTTTATATTTTTTTTCACACCATCACCAATGTCATTCACGCAACCCATTTCTTATAAGTTAAAAACCAGGGAACGATTGGCAGCCAGATTACAGATTATAAAATGTACGCCAAAGGCGCTTCGTCCTCTAATTTCTTGTTTCTATTTTCCAATGTCTTGCTCCCCGGCAATATCATATTCAAATGCATCGGTTATTTTTACCTGAACCAGACTACCTGTGTCCAGTCCATCTGAATAAATAAATGTCACCCCGTCCACTTCCGGGGCCTGGAACGGGGTTCTGCCGATGTATACCCCGTCTTCTGGATTTTCTTCCACAAGAACCGGATACACACGGCCCACATGCCGGGCATTGCGTTTTTCGGAAATCTTCGCCTGGGCTGCCATAATGGTGTCGTGCCGCAATTCCGCCACATCTTCAGGGATATGACCGCTTAACTTGTGGGCGGGCAGATCTTGGGAGTCTGAATAGGTGAAAACACCCAGAAAATCAAATTCGACCGCCTGTATAAACGCCAAAAGGTCCTTGAACTGCTGATCTGTTTCACCGGGAAATCCGACAATTATGGTGGTCCTTAACGCGGCGTCCGGATCGAGGCGACGGATATCGGAAAAAAGCCGGATAAGATCCTGCCCGGTATAGGGTCGGCCCATGCGTTTTAGGACCTCATCATGGGCATGCTGGATGGGCACATCATAGTATGAACAGATGTTGGCATGGCGTTGCACTGCTTCAATGACCCGTTCATCAAGGGTACGCGGATGGGTATATAGGAATCGAAGCCAGGCGGACGGATCTTTTTGAGCCATCTTTTTTGAAGTTTTTTCAAGAACCGTATGAAAGGCCGGGCCGGCCAGATCCAGACCGTAATCGGTAGTGTTTTCCGCTGTGAGAATGATCTCCTTAACCCCCTTATCCAGAAGGGCAGAAGCCTCCCTGCAGATCAGCTCTATAGGCCGAGAACGCTGGCGTCCCCGCAGCGTGGGAATAATGCAATAGGTACAGTGGCGGCTGCATCCTTCGGACACTTTGATGTAAGCGATTTTTTCATTAAGAAGCTCCCGGGCCTGGACAGGGGTGTCTACCTGCCGGGCGTCGGGCTCCGGAAACAGGGTAAACGGCACCTTGTCGGTATTTTCCACCGCTTTTACGATATGGTCACAGGCTGCGGTGCCTAAAAAAGCATCCACCTCCGGCAGACTGTCCAAAAGATCCGGGTCATCCTTATATCGCTGGACAAGACAGCCGGTGACGACCAGCCGCCGGCACGAACCGGTGGTTTTAAATTCCGCCATCTCCAAAATAACATCAACCGCCTCCTGGGAGGCGGTTGAAATAAACCCGCAGGTATTAACAATAATGGCGTCAGCCTGGGCCGGATCGGTTATAATCTGATGGCCGGCGGCGACCAACCGGCCAAGCATAATCTCACTGTCCACCTGGTTTCTGGAACAACCCAGGCTTTCAAGATAAATTTTCATATGGATTTTGCCATGAGATCTCCTACAAGGGCGGAAAATCGTGACGGATTATCAAGCTTGCCACCTTCGGAAATCACGGCAATATCATAAAGCAGATCACAATAATCCGTAAGCACCGGATTGGTCGTATCGGATTCAAATACGGACTTGATCTTTTCCATAACCGGATGATTGACATTGACCTCCAAAGCGCGTTTCTGATCCGGGGCTTTCTGACCCGAGGCTTTCAGAATTTTCTGCATGTAAGCGCTCATGGCCCACTCGTCGCCTGCCAGGCAGGAGATAGAGTTCTTGAGCCGTTTGGAGACCACCACATCCTTGACCTTGCTTTCCAGCTTGCCTTTAAGAAAAGAGAGCAGTGCTGAATACTCGTTTTTCTTTTCGTCATCCACCTTCTCCAGGTCAAGATCGCCTTTTTCAGCACTTTTCAGTTTCTTCTCCTTGTACTCGGGCAGGGACTGGGTCACCCATTCATCAATGGGGTCCACCATGAGAAGGACTTCGTAGTCCTTTGCCTTGAGCGCCTCAAGCAAAGGGGAATTGAGAAGGGAGGCCAGATTTTCACCTGTGATATAGTAAATCTCTTTCTGGTCCTCTTTCATATTCTCAATGTACTGGTCAAGGGTTACATATTTATCGCCGGACTTGGTGGTTTTGTAACGCAGCAACGATGCCAGCCGTTCCTTGTTGTCATAATCCGTGGGGATACCGGCCTTAAGTGCCTGGCCGAACTCCTCGTAGAATTGAATATATTTTTCATCTTCCATGCCTTCAAGCACGGAAAAAATCTGTTTAACCAGGTTCTTGCGGATATTTCTGACCAGGCGGTCTTCCTGCAGAATCTCGCGGCTGACATTAAGATTCAAATCCGGAGCATCGACTACGCCCTGGACAAATCCCAAGTACTCGGGCAAAAGTTCCTTGCAGTCATCCATGATGAACACCCGTTTGCAGTAAAGCTGCATGCCGTGTTTACGTTCCGCCCGGAACATATCAAAGGGGGCCTTGGAGGGAAGATACATAAGCACATCATATTCGGTCACCCCTTCAAACTTTTTGTGAATAATTTCACAGGGGTCATCCCAGTTATGGGAAATGTGCTTATAAAACTCCTTGTGTTCATCCTCGGTAACATCGTCCTTGGATTTGGCCCAGATGGCTTTCATGGAGTTGAGAGTCTCGTCTTTTTTGACTTTCCGATATGTCTCCCCGATGGGCTTGCCGTCTTTACCCCTGATGATCTCATTTTCAGGAATAGGCTCGCTGGTCTCCACGTTCATGATGATGGGATAGGTGACAAAATCGGAATGCTTTTTAACAATGTGGCGGATGGTGTACTCTTCGGTGAAATCCTGGTCTCCCTCTTCCGGGTCTTTGAGGAATAAGGTAATCTGCGTACCCCGTTTTTCCTTGTCAATCTCTTCAAGGGTATATTCGCCCTTGCCGTCGGATTCCCACCGTACACCCTTTTCCTGGCCCGGGGCTTTGGTGTCCAGACGCACCTTGTCTGCCACAATAAACGCAGAATAAAAGCCCACGCCAAACTGGCCAATGAGTTCCGGGGAGAGACCTGTTTCATTTTTTGATTTTTCCAGGGCTTCCATAAAGGCGGCGGTGCCGGATTGGGCGATGGTGCCGATATTGTCATTGACCTCGTCAAAGGTCATGCCGATACCGTTATCCGTAATGGTGAAGGTCTTGGCTTCCTTATCCGCAGCCAGGCGGATATGGTAATCATTGTCATCTGAAAACAGATCCGGTTCTGTCTGTGCCTTGAACCTGGCCTTGTCAATGGCATCCGAGGCGTTTGAAATCAACTCCCGGATAAAAATCTCCTGGTTGGAATAAAGAGAGTGGATAATCAGATGCAAAAGCTGCTGGACTTCGGTTTTAAATTGTCTGGTTTCTTTTTCTGGCATTATATCTCCTAAGGACTTAACAGTTTAACAATTAAATAAAATTAAATTTTTAATAATAATTGTCGCAAAAAACTAATTGTCAAGATAACGGGTTAAAATTCAAAAAGCCCCGGTTTGACAAGGGCAGATTAAGATTGTAAATTTGATCAATGGACATTGTTTAAAAGGATAGTTCATGAACACCTCCTCATATATTGAAAAAATTCATTCCGCCATTTCCTCGGCCTCCCACCCGCCGCCCCCGGATCCTGGGCTGTTTAAGCCCACAACCGTAATGGCGCTCTTTCTTTTCAGCCGGGAACCGGCCCTGCTGTTTATCCGGAAAGCGGACCGGGAAGGATATGCCTGGCGCAACCAGATGGCTTTTCCCGGCGGGCACGTGGACAAAACAGATGCTTCGGCCAGGCAGGCGGCCTTTCGTGAACTTTACGAAGAAACAGGCATTGTTTCTGATAATGTGCAGTATATCGGATCGCTGGGCCATTTTCAGACCGTGAAAAACCGTGACATCCAGGCATTTACAGGTTTCTGGAACCGGAAAGATGACGTCGTTTTTGATACCGAAGAAATTTCAATGGTGCTTGAAATTCCGTTTGAAACGCTCTGGCAGACCCACCGGGGAAAAGGCTATGCCGGTCACAACCCCGGTGTTATGGAGCTGACCTATCCATATAAGGATGTGGTAATATGGGGGGTTACGGCCAAAATTGTTCATCATCTTTTAGAGGTCGTCGGAGACATATCAGGATAATTTACTCGTTGTTGCTCCTGATGTTTAACCGCACATAAACTTTAACAACCAGAAAACCGGAAAAACCCGCCAGCATGAACGGAAACCATATATGGCCGACAAGCTTAGGGTCGTCACCGGCCACGATCACCCCACTCACGGCAAAACAAAAAACCAGGAACATGGAGCAAATCAGCACCCAACAGGCGAAATTGGAATCATACCACGGCGTTATGGTTTTTCTAAAAAACGGATTCTGGTCAAGCTGCATGTCACCCTTATGTTATTCGTGTTAAAAACACAATATATAGTATTTTCTTCTTGACACGCAACTATATATTGAGTTAGATTTGGTTTGCAGACCGGGTCCCCCCGACTGCATTCTCATCAGAGTATGCGAATATCAATCAGATTTCAAGAGGTAGTCAGATGTTTGAACAAATCAAAAAAAGAGACGGACGGGTAGCTGCGTTTGATTCTTCTAAAATAACAAATGCTTTGATCAAAGCGGGTGAAGCGACCAAAGAATTCAACGGCAGGGATGCCAAAAAAATGACCATGCGGGTACTGACCCTTGCCCGCGAACTTCAACTGGGTCCCATTCCCGAGGTCGAGGAGATCCAGGATATTGTGGAGCGGGTACTGCTGGATTCCCCGTTTTACAAAACAGCCAAAGCATACATTATCTACCGGGAGCAGCACAACCAGATCCGGAAAATCGCCATCAATGAGAATGTCGGCCTCATGGAATCTTACATCAGCCGCATGGACTGGAAGGTCCGGGAAAACTCAAACATGAGTTACTCGCTCCAGGGACTGAACAACTATATCTCATCGGATATCACCGCCGAATACTGGCTCAATAAAATCTATCCCCCGGCCATCCGGGATGCCCATTATAGCGGAGATATCCATATCCATGATTTAAGCCTTCTGTCCGTATACTGTGTGGGGTGGGATCTGCAGGACCTGCTCCTTGAAGGATTCAAAGGCGTGGCCGGCAAGGTGGAATCCTCCCCGCCCAAACATTTCAGAAGCGCCCTGGGCCAGGTCGTCAACTTTTTCTATACCTTGCAGGGAGAAGCGGCAGGGGCACAGGCCATGTCCAATTTCGACACCTTGCTGGCCCCCTTTGTCCGGTATGACGACCTTGAATACAAAGAGGTCAAACAGGCGTTGCAGGAATTTGTTTTCAATATCAATATTCCCACCCGGGTAGGCTTTCAGACGCCTTTCACCAATATCACCATGGACCTGAACGTGCCTGCCATGCTCAAGGACACCCCTGTCATCATTGGTGGAAAATACCAGAAAGAGACCTATGCCGCATTCCAGGATGAGATGGACATCATCAATTCCGCCTTTGCAGAAGTGATGATGGACGGCGATGCCAAGGGCCGGGTATTCACATTTCCGATTCCCACCTACAACATTACTGCAGATTTTAACTGGGCCAATCCCAAATTGAAAAACATCTGGAAAATGACGGGCAAATACGGAATCCCCTATTTTTCCAACTTTGTCAATTCCGACATGGACCCCGAAGATGCCCGCTCCATGTGCTGCCGGCTCCGGCTGGACAACCGGGAGCTGCGCAAGCGTGGCGGCGGACTTTTCGGTGCAAATCCGCTGACCGGTTCCATCGGGGTTGTTACCTTGAATCTCCCGAGGATCGGGCTCCTTGCCCAGGATGAGGCTGATTTTTTCAGCCGCATGGATAAACTGATTGACATCAGCGCAAAATCGTTGGGCATCAAACGCAAAATTCTTGAAAAGTTCACCGAAGGCGACCTGTACCCCTATTCAAAATTCTATTTAAGAAAAATTAAGGAAAATACAGGCGTTTACTGGCGCAACCACTTTTCCACCATCGGCGTTCTCGGTATGAATGAAGCCTGCCTGAATTTCCTGGGCACAGACTACGGCATTGCCACACCCCGGGGACAGGCCTTTGCCATCAAGGCCATGGATCATATCCGAAGCAAAATCGAAAGCCTGCAGGAAAGTACCGGTGAAATATTCAATCTGGAAGCAACCCCTGCCGAAGGCACCACCTACCGGTTTGCCAAACTGGATAAAAAGAAATTCAAACACATTATATGTGCCAATGAAGAAGAGTTCAAAAACGGCTCAGACCCCTTTTACACCAACTCCACTCACCTGCCGGTAAACTATACGGACGACTTGTTTGAGGCACTGGAACTTCAGGACGAACTGCAGACCAAATACACGGGCGGTACGGTTCAGCACCTGTTCCTGGGTGAGGAGGTCTCAGACATTGAGGCGGTCAAACACATGGTATCCAAAGTGTCCAACACCTTCCGCCTGCCCTACTTCACCCTGACACCCACCTTCAGTGTCTGCCCCTCCCACGGCTATATCTCAGGGGAACATGCCAAATGCGAAATCTGCAATGCCGATACGGAAATATACTCCAGGGTGGTGGGTTATCTGCGGCCGATAAGCCAGTGGAACAACGGCAAGCAGACGGAATTTAACATGCGCAAGACCTATACCGCCCAGAAGACGGCGGCAAAGATGGCATCATAACGGTTCGAAAACCGTTGCCCATGGATATTGGCGGATTTCAAAAAAACTCCCTGATCGATTTTCCGGGAACCATAGCCTGTGTACTGTTTACGCGGGGGTGTAACTTCACCTGCCCCTATTGTCACAATCCGGATCTTGCTGCCCGAACTGCCGGTCCCTGCGGGGGCGGCAGTTCGGGTTTAAATCAATTAAACTCGAGCCGGTCCGACAACGCGGATCAGAAAAAAATTTTTGAATTTCTCGATAAACGCAAAGGCATGATCGAGGGGGTTGTTATTACCGGCGGAGAACCCACCCTTCAAGCGGACCTGACGGATTTTATCCAAACGGTCAGGCAGATGGGATATAAAGTCAAGCTGGATACCAACGGCACGGCCCCCAGGATCATAGACGCGCTTTTTGACCTGGGGCTTTTGGATTATCTGGCCATGGATATTAAAACAGATATAGACCACTATCCCATGGTAATGAAAAACCCCGGACACCTGGATCGGGTCATGGAAAGTATTTCACTGATCATGGCAAAAGCGCCAGCCTATGAATTCAGGACCACCTGCGCAAAGCCTTTTGTCACGCCTGATATCATGAAAAATATCGGCAGGATGATCCGGGGGGCAGCATCCTATGTACTCCAGCCCTGCTCCCGCAAGGTGGATTTGCTGGATCCGAATTTTGCCGCCGTGGATGATCATTTTCTAAACGCCGATGATATGGCGGCATTGAAGAGCGCCGTTTTACCCTTTGTGGAAAATACCAAGATACGATAGAACACAAGATATGGAGATTTCAGGCATGAAAAAAATCACTCTTGTATATTTCAGTCCCACCAAAACAACCGAAACGGTTCTTAGGGCCATAACCCAGGGTCTTGCCCGGAGTCTGGAAATCAGTGGGTCCGAAATAACCGCCGTCAATTTCACCCGTCCGGAGAGTCGAAGCACCGTGCTTGCGCCCTTTGATCACAATGATATCGTGCTCCTTGGCGCGCCGGTGTATGCCGGCCGCGTGCCCGCGGATGCCGCGGATTTTTTTAAAAAACTGACGGCCTCCAACACCCCGGCCATACTCACCGTGGTATACGGTAACAGGGAATATGATGACGCTTTGCTGGAACTTAAGGATATCGCGTCGGTATGCGGATTTATCCCGGTTTCCGGGGCGGCCTTTATCGGCGAACACTCCTTTGCAAGCACAGATATTCCCGTTGCCATGAACCGGCCGGATGAAAACGACCTGAAACAGGCCGAAGACTTTGGCAACAATACCGGAAAGCTGCTAAAAAAGACCAAGGATTTAAAGAAAATTGCAGCCTTAAAGGTACCGGGAAATTTTCCGTACAAAGAGGGCATGGGCAAGGGTGCCCCGGACTTCATTGAGGTGACGGATGCATGCACAAACTGCGGGATCTGTGCCACGGTTTGTCCATCAAAAGCCATTGATGCGGAAAACGGGTTTGCCACCATTGCTGCAGACTGTATTCTATGCTGCGCCTGCATCAAGGCATGTCCGGAACAGGCACGGTTGATGAAGGACGGCCCCATCAAAGATAAGGCCAGGTGGCTGAACGAAACCTGTTCAACCCCCAAACCGGCTCAGGTCTTTTTTGCCGCAGAACCCTGAATTTTTTATCTGCCCCCACCATCCTGAACAGGCCCGTAACGCAGAGTATCAAGGCGTACCGTCGCTGCCATTTCTCTTGATAAATCAGACAGTTTATTATAGACTTAGTGGGTTTAACAGATGATAAAAAAAGGATTCTAAATGAAATTTTCCTTCAATAAAAAGGATATCCTGGAAGTTCTGGCAAAAATTCAGGGTATAACCGGCAGAAAAACAAATTTAAAAATCACCTCCGATATCTTGATCAAGGCGGTTGAATCAACGATAACCATCACGGCCAATGACCTTGAAACGGTTTTCACCGGCACCTATGAGGCGCAAGTCGACACCCCGGGACTTCTGTCTATCAACTCAAAAAAATTCTTTGAAATCATCAGAGAATATCCCAATGAAAATATCAGCATCAATGAGGTTGAAAACCGGTGGGTTGAAATAGGATCCGGGGACAGTGTTTACCATATTGTCTCCTCGGATTATGAAAACTTTCCTGAAACCCCTGTGATTGAAAACGTCAACTTCATACAAATTGCAGCCAAAGACCTGAAAAAGATGGTGGCCGTATCTTCTGTGGTGGGATACCTGAGCGAAGAAAAAAGAACCTATGTCCTGGGTTCCCTGATTGAAAAAGCCGTGGTCGACGGAGAGGAAGTGCTGCGGATCGTTTCAACGGATTCAAGAAGGCTTCACTGTTTTGATGCGCCGTTTACCGGAGATCTTGATCTGGGAAGTTTGCGGGTAATCATCCCCAAAAAAGGGCTGGTCGAACTTGGAAAATTCATTGATTCTGACATTGAAACCATCAACGTGGGCGCCAAGGACAATCATTTCGTGTCCCAGCGGGCCAATGAATCCATCATGATCAAACTACTCGAAGGCGACTATCCGGACTACAGGCTTGTCATGAATTTCGAGGAGATGATTCCCATTGAAGTTGACCGGGCAATGTTTCTAACACTGATGAAACGGGTATCCATCCTTACCTCGGAAGATTATAAAAGCGTTATATTCAACTTCACGGAAAAGAACCTGACCGTTACCATCACAAACCCTGAGATCGGCGAGTCAAAAGAACAGCTCATGGTTGGTTTTTCAGGAGAAGAGATCAAAAGCGCATTTAACCCGAGGTACTTCATGGACGCCCTTAATCTGTTCGAAGACGAAATTGTGACATTGAACATCAAAGACAGCAAAAGCCCCTGCATCGTTAAAAGCATGAAAAACAATAACCTTATCTGCGTAATAATGTCCATACATATATCATGAATAAAAACCAAGGAAGTAAAGATTACGGCGCAGGCGCCATCAAAGTTTTAGAAGGCCTTGAAGCTGTCCGGAAAAGACCGTCCATGTACATCGGCAACGTGGATCTCGAAGGCCTGCACCATCTGGTATATGAGGTGGTGGACAATTGTATTGATGAGGCCATGGCAGGATATTGTGATACGGTTCTTGTCACGATCCATGAAGATATGTCGGTGAGCGTGGAGGACAACGGCCGGGGTATCCCGGTTGAAATGCACGAAACCGAACACATACCGGCCTGCGAGGTGGTCATGACCAAACTGCATGCCGGCGGAAAATTTGATAAAGGTGCCTATAAAGTTTCCGGCGGCCTTCACGGTGTCGGTATCTCCGTTGTCAATGCCTTGTCCGAACATCTGATCATGGAGGTGTTCAAAAACGGCAAAACATACAACCAGACCTATTCCAAAGGGCACAAACGCACTGAACTTGAAGTCATGGGTGATACGGAAAAACAGGGAACCAGGATCACGTTTTCCCCGGATTTCACCATTATGAACCAAAATGAGTTCAGCTATGAGACCTTGTCCCGGCGTATGCGGGAACTGGCTTTTTTGAACAAAGGGATCAAAATCGTTATAGAAGACGAGCGATCCGCCCAGAAGGATGAGTTTTGTTATGAAGGCGGAATCGTCTCCTTTGTGGAATATCTCAACAGGTCCTGTACGCCCTTGCACGATCCCATCCACATTGAAGGGGATAAAAACGATGTCCAGATAGAGGTGGGCATCCAGTACAATGACACCTTTAAGGAGAAACTGTACTCTTTTGCCAACAATATCAGGACCATTGAGGGCGGAGCCCATGTATCCGGGTTTAAAGCTGCCCTGACCCGTACGGTGAATGCCTATATCTCAGGCAACCCCAATCTGCCCAAAAACATGCAGAGCATCAAGATCAGCGGGGATGACATGAGAGAGGGGTTGGCCGTCATCATCTCGGTCAAGCTTATGGAGCCCCAGTTTGAAGGCCAGACCAAAACAAAACTGGGCAACAATGAGGTCAAGGGCATTGTTGAATCCCTGCTCAATGAAAAACTGGGCCAGTTCCTGGAAGAAAATCCCACTGTAGCCAAAAAGATCATCGCCAAGGGTGTGGATGCGGCACGGGCCAGGGATGCGGCCAAACGGGCCAGGGAGCTTGCCCGTAAAAAGGGAACATTGCTTGACTCCACATTGCCCGGCAAACTTGCCGAATGCCAGTTTGCCGATCCGGCAGAGCGTGAACTCTTCCTTGTGGAGGGCGATTCTGCAGGCGGCTCTGCCAAACAGGGCCGGGACCGCAGATTCCAGGCCATCCTTCCGTTGAAAGGTAAAATCCTGAATGTGGAAAAGGCCCGGTTCGACAAAATTCTCAGAAGTGACGAGATAAAAAATATCATTACGGTGCTGGGCACAGGCGCGGGCAGCGAAGAGTACAACATAGAAAAAATCCGCTATCATAAGGTGGTTATCATGACGGATGCGGACGTGGACGGCTCCCATATCCGGACCCTGCTTCTCACCTTTTTTTACCGCCAGATGCCGGATCTGATATCAAACGGCTATCTGTATATTGCCCAGCCCCCGCTTTTCAGGGTGGGATCAAGGAAAACCGGCGTATACCTGAAAAATGAAAATGAATACGCCGATTACCTGATCCGCAGAATTTCATCCCAGAAACAGATCGTGATCAACGACCAGGACACGCCCCTGACCGAAGATGAATTCTATGCATTTTTGCTGAACATGACAGACTACTACAACAGCATGAACCAGCTCCACAAACGCGACTTTGATACGGATCTTCTGTTTACCTTGATCACGGAAGGGGTCAGTTCAAAACGCTTCCTGGAAGAAAAAAGCAACCTTGAGGCCCTCTCCATGACCTTGAAAGACAAAGGATATACGCCCCAGGATATCGAATTTGACGAGGAACGAAATATCTATGAAATGGATATTCTGGACAACGCAGGCCAGACAAAGCTGCTGCGTGTGGGAAGGGAAATCCTTGGCACTAACGACTACCAGAAAATGCGCCAGGCTTATGAAAAAATACAAGGCCTGAACCGTCCGCCCTTTTCCCTTTCCTCGAAGGCGGCTGATGCAAAAACAGTAAATATCCTTGAGGATTTACAGGGTCTGTACGAATTTCTGATGGTCGAAGCCAAAAAGGGGATCAATATACAGCGCTACAAAGGTCTGGGTGAGATGAATGCAGACCAGTTGTGGGAAACAACCATGAATCCGGAAAAACGGATTATGCTCAGGGTGGAGATTGAAGATGCGGAAAAGGCAGACGAGATATTTACCCTGCTCATGGGAGAAGAGGTGGAACCCCGGCGCAATTTTATCCAGAAGCATGCGCTGGAAGTCTCTTCCTTAGATTATTAAATAGTGAAGGAGAGTTGAATATGGCAGGTTTAAACAAGGTCATCCTTATCGGTAATTTGGGAAAAGACCCTGAAATCAGGTATACCCAGCAGGGACTGGCAGTGGTAAATTTTCCATTGGCCACTACCGAAGCCTGGACCGACAAAAACACGGGAGAGCGCCAGGAAAAAACCGAATGGCACAGGATCAAAGTCTTTGGAAAACAGGCTGAAACCTGTGAAAAATACCTATCCAAGGGAAAGCAGGTTTATATTGAAGGGCGGCTGCAGACCAATTCCTGGGAAAAAGAGGGGCAGACACACTACACCACGGAAATTGTCGTTTCAAACTTTATGTTTCTAGGCAGCCGGGATGGCGGCGGCCAGTCCGGTGCAGGGGAATCAGATTATCCGAGAGGCGGATATCAGAATCAACCGAATTCCGGCGGTCGTGGTGGATATACCCCAAACCGACCTGCGCCCAATTCAGATAATTTCCAGGGATCTGCCCAGCCCGGCACGCCAGAGGGGTATGACCAATCCGTTCCGGACGATGATATTCCGTTTTAACGATTTTTATCATATTGAGGACGCGTCCCGCCGTTACTTACTCTAAAGAATCGAGGTAAGATGGAACACATCGTAGGTATAGCAGATATGAAAGTCAGCAACCGGACCGGTGATACCATTGTGACATACTCGCTTGGTTCATGCGTCGGGCTTGCAATATATGATCCCCAGGCCGGAGTCGGAGGAATACTTCACTATATACTTCCGAACTCCGCCATTGATGAAATAAAGGCAAAAAGCAATCCGTTCATGTTCGCTGATACCGGCATTCCGGAGCTGTTTAAACAAGTATATGCGCTGGGTGCTGAAAAATCCAGAATTAAAGTCTTTGTTGCAGGCGGAGCTGAAATTATGGAACAGGAAGGAATTTTCAATATCGGCAGACAAAACTATTCAGCACTGATGCAGATATTGACCAAAAATAATGTTTCCATCTGGAAACAGGCTGTGGGGGGGTATTCAAACCGGACAGTAGAAATGGAAATAGCCTCCGGAAAGATTTATTTGAAAACATCCGGATTAGGAGAGGTGCAGTTATGACCAACCTGCAAATAGTGATCAAGGAAATAAAAAACCTAAAACCCATCCCTGCAGTGGTCACCTCCCTTTTGGAAATCATAGATGACCCCAATGCATCCATGAACGAGATCACCAAAATCATCCAGTACGATCCTGCCATTACCGCAGATCTCCTTCGAACTGCCAACTCCGCATATTTTGGTTTGAAACGCCCCGCTGAAACCATCCAGGAAGCCGCCATGATGCTGGGTACAGACCATGTTGTGGACCTGGTAATGCTCAAGGTAAGTGCCCAGGTAGCCAAAGGCACCCAGAAAGGGTATGATTTGCACGAAGGCGCGTTATGGAAATATTCCGTATCGTCGGCCCTCATTGCAAAACAGGTGGCCGTCCAACTGGATCTGCCCAATAAAAACAGCATATTCTCGGCATCACTTCTCAAGGATATCGGCAAAACCGTTCTGGATAAATTCATCCGGGATGCCTTTGAAAAAATCTCCAATCTGGTAATTAATGAAAACTTCAGTTTTATGGAGGCTGAAAAACAGATTATCGGCGTCGACCATGCCGAGCTTGGCGCAATGATTGCCAAAATGTGGAAGTTCTCCCCCAGAATGGTCGGAATCATCCGTAACCATCATCTTAGCAGCGAGACCATGGTCAGGGACAAGGATCTCGCTGTGGTCTATCTATCCGATTGCATATGCATGATGATGGGCATGGGCGTGGGGGCGGACGGACTTGCGTATCGGTTCCATCCGCAGGCCATGGACCATATTGGTATTTCAGCCGAAGATACATTGAAAATTATCGCGGACTTCGCCTGCCGGATGGATGAGGTAGAAATGCTGTTAAAGCTTGCCTGAACCTTTAATCTCAAGTCATTTTCGTACCTCAATGCCCTGTTCGGCAAGATGCTGTTTCACTGACTGGATGGGCACTTCTTCCCGGTGAAAGATACCTGCGGCCAATGCCGCTTCAGCCTTTGTACATTTAAACACTTCGGAAAAATGCGCCTCACACCCGGCACCGGAAGAGGCAATCACCGGGATAGTGACATTGCTGCGCACGGCATTGATCAGGTCCAGATCAAACCCGGAGTTTGTTCCATCCTTATCTATGCAGTTGAGCAGGATTTCACCGGCCCCCAACGCTTCACAGGCCTTTGCCAGGGCCACGGCATCAATGTCCATGGCTTTCCGGCCCCCGCTCACCGTACACTGGTACCAGCAATATGCTTCACCGTTGGGGCCTTTTTCCCCGGATGTCACCTTGACCACATGGTGCTTGGGTGCATCTTCCGGGGAAGCGACCCATGCCCTTTTGGGATCAACGGAAATCACCACGGCCTGGGCCCCGTAAACCCTTGAAATCTCTTCAATGGCTGATCTCTTTGTTTTTTGCCCGGATTCAAGGTATGCCATGGCAATGTACACCGCATCAGATCCAATGGACACCTTATCCGCACCGGCCCTGAAATACCGGGACGCAACATCCAAAGAGGAATAGTGCCGGCCCTGGGCATCTGTAAATTCCCGGATTCCGCCGCCAATGGTCAGGGGCACAAACACCTGCTTTGAGGTTTCTTCCAGGACCTTTAGCATGGGCATATCTTCCAGGGGAAAATCCCTGAATCCTGTTATATTTAAAAAGGTGATCTCGTCAGCGCCCTCCTCGTAATATTTCCGCGCCAAATCCACGGGTTTGCCAAGATTTCTAACACTGCCCGCTTCCCTGACATCGTACTGATCCCCTTTGGTGACCACTAAATCCCCATTGTCGTTGGAGCGGACATCCAGGCAGGCAATCACCCGTTTTGACAGGCCTTTAGTCGGTATGTCAGCAGGCCCCCGGGCTTTAAGGCTATCTGAGTGGATGAAATTATCAAGCAGCTTCATGCCGGCAGCCCCGCTTTTTTCCGGATGGAACTGGGTGCCGATAATATTGCCCTGCTGCACAGCCGAGGCATAAGGGTAATCATAGGTGGTGGTGGTCAGGATAACGTCGGAATTTTCGGGCACGACATGGTAGGAATGGACAAAATAAAATTTTGTATCCGGCTCCACCCCGTCAAGAAAAGGGGAGTCCTGTTTGATGTGGATTCCGTTCCACCCGATGTGGGGCACGGACAGTTCAGTTCTGAAACGTTTCACCCGGCCTTTAAAAAATCCAATGCTCTCGTTGGGGACCAGCTCTTCCTCACTGCCCTCAAACAGGGCCTGCATACCCACGCAGATGCCCAGAAATGGCCGGTCAGCGTTGAGATATTCCCGCAGAGGCGCCACAAACCCACGCTCATGAAGGATTTCAAGCATGGCCCCATAATTGCCCACACCAGGGAAAATAAGCCTTTCTGCTGCCAGGATATCTTCAGGTTTCTCAACCATTTTAATGCTGCCGCCCATTTTTTCCACAGCATTGATCAGGCTGCGGACATTGCCCGCCCCATAGTCTAATACGGTAATTTTCATAATTTTATTCCAGACGCTGTTGTTATATAAATCATAGCTTGTTAGCTTTTCACTTCCATCCGGCCTTGGGTTGTTTTTTAGTTCACCAATTTTTTCTAAACGTTGGCCTTGGTCATATTTTAGGCCATCCGAATTTTTGGTAGGTTGGGTTGAGGAACGAAACCCAACGCCGATAAGTTGTTGGGTTTCACTTCGTTCAACCCAACCTACGCTGTGGCCGATGTTATGACCAAGCCCTAAACGTTTAACAAGATACTGTTTAGTTATTTTCTTAAAATCCTCATTTCTTTTCTTTATGTAGATTTCGTTTTAGAACTATCCAACCGAAACAATAAAAAACTTCTGGCAAAAATTAAACAAAATAGTCCGTTAATGCCAAGCCAAAAACTGTCGAGGAATCCACCAGGAATCCATCGTACATCTGCCTGGTCGAATAAATCCCAGATTAGATGAGAACCTATGCCGACGCCAAAACCCACAACCATTAAGGCCAGGAATACCGATTTGAAAGGTCTGGCAACAAATAAAATTAAAAAGAACAATAATCCACTGTGAAAAATTGGATTTCGATGTTGCCCAATTCCTATCAATGTAATATCCAGATCTGAAAAAATTGTTCCGAAATAACATGGAATAAGTGAAATAAAAAACATAAATATTAATCTGATTTTTGAACGAACTGAGCTTGAGAAAGTGAATACAAACCCCATTAAAGAGAGAATTCCAACCAAGCTATGTGCTGCTCGATATGAACTTTTCTGATCAAAAAAATTCAAAACAAAAAAATTAATTGTAATTGCTATGGCTAAAAATAGTCCAAGTATCAGAAATGCTTGTTTCGATTTTTTAATAGCGTCTATAGTCATTGCATTCTCTTTTAAAGAAATAGCGGCGCGCTGACCAGAACTGTTCTGCCGGCGTTTTGTGGTGTGCCGGGCACGGCACATCTTATTAAAAGTGAGTCAAATGTATAAAATTCCAATACATTTGGCAAGTCTTAGATCCAGCCGGATGGAGGCGGGGGGTGTGGGAGGGCTCCTCAGTGATGGGGAGTCCTATCCCGATTATGTTCTTTTGTTTACCAATAGACGGGGTCATTGAATTCCTTAACGCACACGGGATGTTCATTAATATTAGGAATTGGCTCCCCCGTTAAAGATTGGCCAAGCCAGCCAAAAGGCATTGAAAGCTTTAGCGGAGCCTGAATTAAATTTTCCGAAAGCGCCTGAAACCCTATCTTTGAATAAAAGGATGGGTCTCCATATGTGACCGCAACATTAGCAGAGCGTTTTTTCAGTTCATTAAGCCCGTAATTGATTAGTGCCTGTCCGATGCCTTTCCCCTGATGTTCAGCGCTTACTGCAACTGGGGCAAGCATGTAAACCTGAATAGGCGTACTAAAGATAAGACGAGTGAAGAAAATAGAACCGATGAGTGTTTCATTTTCATATACGCCGAAACAGATTATTTCATTATTGTCGATGTTTGATGCCAACCGTGAAGAAAGCTTACCAATCAAGATGCCTTCTTTTTCACCCTCTGATGAGGTGAAGACAGAAGTGAATAGCGATTCTAACTCTTTTTGTTTTGATTTGTCCAGAATTCGGTGAATCATGCCTTACCTTTCAAGATTGCTGAGCTTATCGCTTTTGGAACATTGCGCTTAAATCAGCATTACAACACCGCACCACAAAACTTGCAGTGGCGGGCATCGGCATCGTGACCTTCAGCGCTGCACTCCGGGCAGACCTGGGTGGAAACTTTACGGCCGAAAGCCCGCGACATTTCCACGGTCACAATACCAGTAGGCACGGCGATGATGGCATAGCCGAGAATCATCACCATCGACGCCAGCGTCTGGCCAAGGACAGTTTGAGGCGAAATATCACCATATCCGACCGTAGTGAGGGTAACGATTGCCCAGTAGATGCTGCGTGGAATGCTGGTGAAGCCATTGGCTCCGCCCTCAATGACATACATCAGTGAGCCGAAGATGACCACCAGGGTCATTACCGTGTAGATAAAGACGGCAATCTTGTGACTACTCGCCCGCAGCGCCTTCATAAGGAGTCGCGCCTCCCCGAGATAGGGGACCAGCTTCAGGATACGGAAGATGCGCAGGATGCGCAGAATTCGGATGACCAGCAGGTACTGGCTTCCCGGCAGGAATAGGCTAACGTAGGTCGGGATGATCGCCAGCAAATCGACTACTCCATAAAAACTGCCGGCGTATTTGAGTGGCCGGCCGACACACATAAGTCGCAAAAGGTATTCGACAGTGAAGATAATCGTAAATAACCACTCAATCCCATAGAGCAAGCTGCCGTAATGTGACTGCACGGCACCGATACTGTCAAGCATCACCGCTATAACACTGGCCAAAATGCTGACAATGAGCAATACGTCGAATCCTTTCCCCAACCGGGTGTCGGCCTCGAAAATCACTTCATGCAAAACGGTTCGCCAGTGGGCCCTCGGAGGCGTTACCTCGTGGCGAGCATCCTTCAGCCATTTCATGGCTCTACTCCTGATGGTATTGGGCGGAATCAGGGGATCCGCCTAATTTAAAAAGCAAGTGGTGTCGGAGAGCGCCTCAGTGAGGGGGAGTTCTATCCCGATTCTGTCATTCATAACGTGTCCACATGCGGAGAACTTTAACAATTTTATCAGCATTTATAACTTGGTATACGATTCTATGTTGAATATTTAATCTTCTTGAATATGCACCAGATAAATCACCTACAAGTTTTTCATAGGAAGGGGGTGTTTGGTATGGGTTTTCCTTTAAAATATCAATGATTTCCTCTGCTTTTGACTTTAACCCCGATATTGATAGTTTCTTTGCATCCTTCTGAGCTTGTTTGGCATAGACAACTTTCCAAATCACCAGTCAAGATCCTCACTGCAATCTTCTACTGGAGTTGACATTCCATCTTGTATGGATTCACGCATTCCAGGGATGTTAAGTAAAAACATTGTCTCTTGAATTGATTTCCAGTCTTCTTCAGAAAGAAGGACCGCATTCCCTCTCTTTCCTGTGATGATAATTGGCTCATGGGATGATGATGTCTGATCAATAAGCCTGTAGAGATTTGAACGGGCTTCTGTTACCGATAATATTCTCATATATACCTCCTTGTATCTTAAACCAACATAACTGTACGGCATGCCGTACGCCTTGTCAAGGTGGTAGTTTTGAGACAGAACGCCAAGATTAATCCGGTGACACCTTACCTATTTTCCTTCGACCTGGCTTCTTTGGCCTGAGCCGTCTGTCTAAAATAGTCTCCAATTGCTTTACAAAAGTCGTTTTTCCCAACGGTCGGCCGTTCCGTTCATGCTTTCTGAACAATTCGATTTCAGATTCCTTAATATCCGAAGATAAAAAATCACCCCAAGATGTCTTGACAATCTCAAACAAGGGTCTTGTTTTGACAAGAAGGTCATCCTTTTCATTCATATGCGCCCCGGCGCTGCTCCATCTCCAATCCTCAGGACGTTTTACAAGACCAGCCTGGAGCGGGTTATACTCGATATACCGCGTGCATGCCGGCAAGTAACTTTCTTCCATGATAAATGATGAAAACCGCCCCTGCCATAAATGACCGCGCCAACCTTCCCTGAAATTGATCATGCTCGTATATCGCCGGTGTGCTTCCCCAACGGCCAGATTTAATCCATCCTTGGTTTCAGGAACTGCAATCAGGTGAATGTGATTGGGCATCAGGCAATAGGCCCATATATCAACCTTATAGTTCAAACACCATTCCGCCATCAAAGCCAGATAGGCTTTAAAGTCCTGATCGTTGAAAAATGTCTGCTACCTTCTATTCCCCCTTTGTGTAATGTGATGGGGAAAACCCGGCGCCACTGCCCTTGCCATTCGTGCCATGAAATGAAGTTAAGCATGTAGTCTAATTCCTGTCAATAAATAAGTAAGGTGTCACCGGATTCCCCACCGGATTCCCATAGACCCATTTTAGGGGTTGTTTTTTAAGCTACTTCCTTAATTGACAACATTCTTGCTCGGTCCGACCCCATCTGGACATCTGGATCTGAATGAACGTCTTAGTCTTGAGATAGCAAGACCGGTTAGGCCTGTACCGAATAGGAGTATAGAGGTTGGTTCGGGGACTGGGGAAACTGGAACTACTGAGAAATCAGACAAATGACCATATATATGAAGTTGCTTGCTATCCAGTCTTCTGAGAAACGCCATATGAAAGTAGAGAGTTTCAAACTCATTTAAATCAAAGGTGGTGGGAATGGATAAGTCGCTGTACAAACTGCCGTCATGATCCATCAGGTCTATAGTTACAGTGGAAAACCACGAAGAACCACTAAACCAAGTGCTTACGTAAAATGTATCCCAACCACTTAATAGCCCGTCTTTAACTAGTAGATCCCCTCCAATACTCGCAACAGGTAAGGTAGATCTCGGTAATGAAAAATTTACAGTTGAAAATTCAAAATCGGTAACCGCATCAAGATATACGCCGCTACTTCCATCACTTGAGATACCAGTTAGGGATGCATTTGGGTCAAAAGAAAAATTACCTGTAAAACTGTCTCCTTCAGAGATTCTTAACCCCTCTGATCAACGACAATTATTTTTTCCCCTCAACGACAATTAAAATTCCCGTTCCCCATTCTTTATAACCTGTTTATTTTGTATTTGTTTTCCATTATTCCCTTGCTATTTTTTGTAACATTGATAATAT
>Ga0209800_10000309_pt1 | contig 88999 bp, 85 predicted proteins | sample Higcelweek8metaG_FD_187174 | JGI IMG/M metagenome (GOLD analysis project Ga0209800, IMG submission 187174) | Freshwater pond sediment microbial communities from the University of Edinburgh, under environmental carbon perturbations - High... | ecosystem: Environmental > Aquatic > Freshwater >... | reverse complement strand
GAGACAACCCTCGGTTTGTGACAACTAAACGCAGACTCCTGTCGAAAGCCTTACGTCCCCATATATTGAAAAAGAGCTAGGAATATCTCTATTCCTATGCATATTATACCATTTTTAGGGATTATTTTCCTCTCTCTTTGTTAATCAGATCTCTGTAATAGTAACCACTCTTCTTAATTTTTCTATCAAATGTATCATTATCTATCTCTACCAAACCAAACTTAGGCCAAAACCCCTCTGCCCATTCAAAGTTATCAAGCAGTGACCAGTGTAGATATCCTCTTAGATCAACCCCTGCCCCTATCGCCTTCCTCATGGCTTCAAAGGTCTCGTCTAACCACCAACTACGATACCTATCCAAAGAGTCTGCTAAACCATTTTCTGTGATAATCAAGGGTAACTTGTAACGATTATAAATTCTTATGAGAACACGATGCAACATGTTCGGTTTCAACCACCATCCCATATCAGAAACTTTGTCATTTTCATTTTTCTGTCCTTTAATCCCAAATTTGCCATAAAAATAGTAGTTGACCCCTATGAAATCCAAATAGTTATGCACTAAATCTAAAAACAAATGTGTCTCAATCCACATCCATAATTTTGCAACAATACGATTCCAAGGTTTATTGTCGTATGAATCTGCCTGAGTAATATTCTCGGCCACACCCACCATTGCGTTAGGAGCTATATTTTTTATAACCTTATACCCTACTTTATGTATTTGTACCTCTTTTACAAAGTATACATACAATGATTCCATCCCGTTTGTATGGTTAGGGGGAAATACTCCAGCACTAAATCCCGCACCTGCAACAGTATCTGGCTCATTTATCACAATCCAATATTTAACATCATTCCCAAAATTTTTTGCTAGAACCTCAAAATATTCCTTAAAGTACTTTACAATATTTTTACCCAACAAACCGCCTTCTTCTGCTACCCATAAAGGCAATGTCCAATGCCAACAGGTTAATACAGGCTCTATTCCATTTGCCTTCAATTCATATATTAAATTTCTGTAGTAATTCAACCCTTCTTCATTAACAACTCCTTTCTCAGGGAAAATCCGCGACCATTCAACAGAAAACCGATAGCAATTCAACCCCATTTCTTTTAATGTCTTAATGTCGTCTTTCCACCTATGAAAGCTATCTGAAGCCTTGTTGGATATCCTTCTGAGAGGATTCTGTGCTTCATCTAACAAATGCTTTGGAAATTCGTACCAGTCTGGAATCTTTCTGGCTCTTTCGCTTGCGGTTTTTTTCTCCCATACAGACCAATCATTAGTATTTTCCCCTTCTATCTGATGCGAAGAAGTCGCAGCCCCCCACAAGAAATCTTTAGGAAATATGCTACTCATTTCCCCTCCTAGCTTCCCACAACCCTATTGCGGTAGCTACGGAAAGGTTCAACGAATCCACCTTGGCCGAATTAGGTATGTATATGCTCTGTCCCAATTCGCTAAATTCTTTAGGTAAACCCTTGCTTTCGTTCCCCTGTATCATACTAAATGGCTCTTCAAACTTAACCCCTCGGATATCCTTAGCCCCATCAAGCATAAAGGTATATATATTTCTACTACTGTACTTAGCCATATATTCTTGAATACTATCAAAATATTCAAAATTGATTTGAAATATAGCACCCATTGTAGAACGCACAACCATAGGGTCGAAAATATCTGCTGCAGGGCGAATTATAGCCAAGTTTGTAACATCAAAACCCAACATAGTACGAATAATGGTACCTAGATTCCCCATGTTTCTTGGTTCAACCAATACCAAATGATTAGCCTGAGGGTCTAAAACAGAATCATACTTTTGGAAAATACCTAACACGTATGTATTCTCCTTGGTAGCAATCTTATCTATTGCCCTATCTGCAACTTCAACTGGGATATTTAATCTCTCACACAAATCCAAAACCTCGTTCACTCCCTCACTATCATCACGCTTTGATTTAACCAACACCTTAATTAGGTGCTCTCTCTGGTGCTTTATGAGATCAATCGTAGGATATGTACCAAAGGAATATGAATAGTCAAATTTCTTCTGGTATTTTTTTATTCTTGGATCTAGTATTCCCATATTATTTCTTTCTCATGACATCCTTTAATATCTTGTCTACACTTCCCTTGGACCTCGCCAAGCTCCATTTCTCCTCCCGGAGCATTAAGTATGCTTCTTCAACCTTTGCCTTCGTCTCGTCGAGTTGCCTGTTCTTGTTTGCTAACTCCTTCTGAATTACTATTTCTTTCTGAAACATACCATATATACTATTGAGGAAACCTATTAACAGCCCAATATATGCAAAGAATCTTGCCCATATGGAGAGATTCATCATATTGGCATACTCCAAATTGAAGAATGGTAAGTAGAAGACCTGAGAAAGTATCAAGAATGAAAGTAGGAATATGATCCAGTAATTGAAATCGTCATACACCCAATCCTTTCTAAGAAGATATCCCAGAAGCGCCAAGATCAAGAACATTAAAGAGATTAGCCCAACGATGATTACGATTAAGCTATCAACGACCATCCCTATCATTGTAAGATACAAAAACACTCCGACAAAAACTACAAAACTTAAAGCTACAGCGCCCATTAGCAAAAGTTCTTTCTTCTTTCTATCCTTTATTCCGTCGACTTTCTTTCTACCAACAAGCCAACTTACGAACATTATAACCGAGAGGAACGTCTTAGAAAGTACTGACGTGATTGGATATACCTGGGATGCTGAAGCTGTGAACAGATTGCTCATTCCACCCAAATCTAATACGACCTGACAGATATCTAACAGTCCCACCCCTAGAAAACCTATGCCTATGAACAGGAAATTCAATGATATCTTTTTTGTGTAGTATCTTAGAAGTGCTAGTACACCAATAAACAAAGCGAATATCCCTGAAATCAAGGTCACAAAGGCTTGAAAGTCCTTTATCCATACTATATCTCCAGCCCAATATGCCAATCCTAGAAAGGCCAAAAGTGAGACGCATAGGGACATAAATTGAATATCTACATGTTCCTTCGGTAATTTGTTTTCCATATATTACAGTGATTTAAATTAATACATAAACTGCTTAATCGAAATAGTGACATTTCTTTCTGCAAGTGGTGCGCATATTATGATACTACCTTCCCCATCGTGGGTGATATAGTAGCCGGCACCGTTGCCATCTGTTCGAGAACTGTCTACGGGAATCGATTTAAGCCCATTGTCCGAGAGTATCGCGGTTAGGTCAATGTAATTTTTGCAATCTGTTGCACCAGTTTTACATATCTCATTTCCAATACTGGCGCATTCCCTATTTATTGGTATTGTTGCTGGTATGTTGCCTGTTGTATTTACATATCCAAGAACACTTTGCATAATCGCTAATGCATCTGAGTTTCTTTGTGAATTACGGACATCTGCTGCTCTTTTCCCAGGATTCATAATCATATATGCAAAAGCTATGATTACAAGGAATATCGACACTCCGACCATTGCATCTAAAAATGTTGATTTTCGTGGCGTCTCACTCGCGTCATTGGCAGTATTTAATCGCTTCATGAATATATAATACAAAACAAAAAAAGTTTTTACTACTTATCTAATTTCTTCTTAACAGTGAAGTAATAAACTATTGATAATATCCCACTGTATCCAGCAAATAGACCTATTACTAAGATCACAAGCCAGAGTGTTCGATCTTTAAAATCTTTTTCGTCTCTTTTGATACAGTCTATTAGCATCCATATTGTGAAAGCCAGAAAGGCCAATGAGATCAACATGCATAGTGGTATTAGTGCAAATGTTATAAATTGGCGAAAGAGTTCTAAATCATAGTTATACATAATACTTTTTGTTGTTAGTTTAATGGATTCATTATAGCACTATCTTTGCCATAGGTTTTACGCCTATAATACGGTAACCATTTTTATATAGTAATCGCGACCGGGTTTTATGCCTTAACAACACTGTTTTTGCTCGTATGACGGGGGTTATCCACAGCCTAAACTTAGAGGTGAATATCTTTAAGTACACATTGAAATCATTAAATACGGAGAGAGAGGGATTCGAACCCCCGATATGGTTGCCCATACAATGCTTTTCGAAAGCATCCCTTTCAGCCACTCAGGCATCTCTCCAAACCTTCCCTAGATCTTCTCTAGTGGTATATACTCACCAAAGTTCATCTTTTCTAATATCCCCTGCTTCCTTATATCCTTGTAAAGTAATTTCTCTTGTAATAGTACAAATAAAGCATCTTTATCCTTCTCATCTAACAAAAAGATCAACGCTCCGGGGATATTCAGTTGTGTCTCTATTATCAAGAAAAGCTGTTTTGGTTTTTGGGTAAAATAAAAATTCTTCATAATGTACCATTCATACAACCTATTCCCCGTATCTACTCCACGTGCAGTGATTCTATGTTTAACCCGTTGTGGTTTAGTAGTACCTAAAACATAGACCAAGAAGACCAACGCTATGATTGCACCCATTAGGAAGTAATGTCCTAGCACTGCAAGAAGAAGGATTAGGGCTAAACTTACAGCTACAAGAATTAAGAAGTACTTTGAGTTATATGCGAATTCATATCTATCTGGGGCTTCCCATTCATAGAGCTTAATATTCTGAACCACTCTCTTCCGGTCGTCTTGTGCGGGATCTTGTTCTAGTTTCGCTTCCCCACGCACGACTTTCTTTCTTCGAAGTGTTTTTTCGTCCTCAACAGCCTGGGCTTTGGCCTTTTCAACAGCTTTTTGCTTCTTTTCGAGCGCCATCTCTCCCGAAATTATTTTTACAAGGTCATCTAGTTCTTTGTTCATATGACTATCATATAACAAAGAGGCTTAAAATCACAACTAAGAGGATCGCCAGACCCCACACAAAGTTCAATATATGGAAAAAGTGCAATAGGTAGACAAGTAATAGACCTAGACTAAAAAGAATACCGTATCTTATTGCAAACTTAATGCTTACTACCAAGTCTTCTTCTTTGGTGAATACTCTTTTCCCTACAAAGGCCAACAGGACACTGAGGCACATAACCCCGACGAAGATTAGAAGTAAAAAAACAATGATGTTGATACTTAAGTAGCCTCCACTTAGATCTGTAGGTACAAAATTGGTATTAAGCATTAAATAATACAGAAAACCTACAACTGCTACCAATGTCCCTATTGTCGTACTAAGAAATTTAATCATTCCCTTTTCTCTAGGTTTTCTAAATTATAATACACATCATTATCATAGGTGAATAATTTCTAATTATCTACATATGAATATATTGATTATAGAGAATTCCCCCACCCTTTCTCAATTACTTAGGAAAGCGTTGGATGCATACGGGTATAGCACCACTGTTGATGATGAGAATTTCCAGAGCAAATCTTTTATTACTCGAAGCATATTTGAGTTCATAATATTAAACACAAGCCTTGGGAAGGATCGCACTCAAGAAATCCTTGCGTATATTAAAAAAAATAACAAAGATACCAAGATATTAGGAGTATGCAATAAGGGTAGCTGGGTGGGAAAGGTTGAGTTTCTCAATCATGGCGGGGACGATGTACTTACATACCCATTTCCGGTACAGGAGCTGCTCGCAAGAATACAGTCACTGATTCGCAGGCCCAAGAGCTACGTTGATGGAAATCTATATATTGGTGACTACGTTTTAGATACCCGTAATCACATTGTTACAAAAGAAGATAAAGATTTGAATCTAAGAAAGAAGGAATATTCGCTTTTTGAATACCTGGCTAGAAATAAGGATCGGGCAGTTTCTAGGTGTGAATTGCTCGATCATGTATGGGATTACCGAGAGTATGTTGGCTCAAATACCATTGATGTACATATAAAAAGATTGAGGGATAAACTCGATGACAAAAGCGTTATTCACACTATCCACGGTGTAGGATATAAAATTCGAGAGAAAAAGACTAAAGCATCATAGGCATAACCAAATGCACAAAGTTTTCATCTCCTTTTATCTTGAATACTCCTGGTCTCACAGACTCCGAACATTCAAATGTAATATTCTCAGAATCTAAATGATTGAGTACATCAGCCAATAACTTAGCACTAAATGCTATCTTAATATCGTCCCCCTCTACTTTGCAGGCCAGGTTACTTTGATTCTTCCCTAGGTCTGATTGAGTAGCAGAAAGAGATATTTTTCCTTCTTTGTATATATCTAATATCATCTTATTTCCTAGTACTGATCTAGCAATAATATTTATGACTTTAAGTGAATTTAAGAAGTCGTTCTTAGATATTTCACTCTTTGTCTTATATCCTGTTGGAATGATCTGCTTGTATTCAGGAAACTCCCCATCTATTAACCTAGAAATCATATCAACTTCTCCAAACCTAAACAGTATTTGATTGCGATCACTCAAAAGATAAAACTCGATAGACTCGGCTTCATTATCAAGCTCGGATGCAATATGCGCCAATTCTTCAAGCGCCCTGACAGGGACCAACATGCTTTTATTCTCTGTAGCTTTGGCTATATTTATAATCTGTCTTGAAAGGCGTAATCCATCGGTACATACAAACGAAAGTGTATCATCAACAATCTCAACTTTAACCCCAGTAAGCACCGGTTTGATATCATCTCGCGCTGCAGCAAACGACACTCTATTGATAGCAGTAACAAAATCCGCTTTATTGACCTTTACTACTGGTTTTTGTCCATCTTCAATCATTGGAATAGCTGGAAAATCATCTGCTGGCATGGTATTAAAACTTGCAGAGTTGTTTTCTGTCGAGATATTAAAACTCTGTTTATCTAACTCAACATCAACTTTCTCTTCTGGAATAGAGTTTATGAATTCAGACAACTGTTTTGCGGGAGCTGTTATCTTTCCTTCAACTGTGACATCTGCCCCTATCCAGGTACTGATACTCAATTCCAAGTCGGTTACCTTTAACATTACTTTTCCTTTTACTGTTTCAAAAAGAACATTGTTAAGGATTGGTAATCCTGGTCTGTTGTTTACTATTCTACTTATTATATTTAAGTATTTTGAGAATGTGTCTTGGTTACATGAGAACTGCATATGTCTTAAAAGTAAATTTTATATAGTTAGGCAGTTTACTACCATATTGTATCATCTTTTAGATTGGATAAGAATTGGTGTTTGTCCTGTTCTATATTCTTTTTAATATATAATTTAGTAATAGATGTAGTAGAGAGTATGGATATGTTGATAAGTATCTTGAAGCAGTAAACAATCCTTTTCTTTATACATTTTGTTTAGATTTATTATCTGTGGATATCCCCCTACCTTAGAAGTGTTGCATCTCTGTAGATCTCTCCGTTTACCAATGCATATCAGTGTGTTTAATTTTCTGAATAACTATGGTGTAAGTCGAGGGCCATGTGGTTAAGCAGAAAATAAAAAACCTTTATCTAGAAAGAGCTCAACGGTATTCCAACGTTTTTGCAATGTGGAGAAGAAGTGATGTTATCCAGAGATATCCTGTGTATATCCACACAGTTATCCACATTACTCTCGTATAAGTTTAAAGCAATTCTGGATCTTCTCATCAAAGCGCGAATCCTTCTCCCGTAAAGCTTTTATTTTCTCACAAGCGTGTAAGACGGTAGTATGATCTTTTCGATTAACTTCTCTGGCGACTCTCTCAAGTGGCATACCAAGTTCACTCCTAAGTATATACATTACAATCTGTCGACATTGTGCCACGTACGCCGTTCTTCTCTCCCCTTTTATATCTACCAACTTAACATCAAAAACTTCGGAAACGCACTTCATTACTTTGGCAGGAGAGATCTTTTTGCGTTTACTTTCTAAATCTATCTGCAAAAGTTTTCCAATATCTTCAAACGTAGGATTCATACCAAGTTTAAAAAGCGAAAGCACTTTCGTTAACGCACCCTCTAATTCTCTAATATTGTTCTCTACGTTCTTCGCTATCAAATCAAGATATTCTTTAGGAATACTAATATTTCCTCCGCGATCCAGAAGGATTTGTTGTAATATCGCCAATCTTGTTTCGTAATCAGGCGCTTGTATATCTGCCACCATTCCACCCTCGAATCTAGATCTTAATCTGTCCGTAATGTTTTTTATCTCCTTGGGTGGTCGATCAGAAGCTAAAACAATCTGTTTGTTTGCCTGATACAGCGTATTAAATGTATGGAAAAGCTCTTCTTGAGTTCGAGGATATGTCTCTACAAACTGCACATCATCTATTATTAATAAGTCTACGGCTCGATATTTATTCCTAAAATCTTCATTTCGCTTAGTTCTAATAGATTCCACCATTTCGTTAAGAAACTGTTCGATGGATATATATACAACTTTTTTACTAGGAAATCGGTTAATTACCTCATTGCCGATGGCTTGCATCAGATGAGTTTTTCCGACACCAGTATTACCGTGGAAGAAGACTGGATTGTAAGCCTCCCCCAAGCTATCCACTACTGCTTGGGCGACCGCTTCTGCTAGACGATTATTAGATCCAACTATGAAGTTGGAGAACAGATACTTAGGATTGAGTTGAGCCTTTTTCAGGGATTCTTCTTTTTGAGAACGCTCATCCTCTGCAGCAGAAAAAAGAGTAACAGATTGATTATTCTTGGGATCGTGATATTCATATTTGAATTTCTCCCTGACAGATTGCCCTTCTCTTAAGTTTATCTCTAATTCTAAATTCAAACCACAGGCTTTCTTTAAAGCGTCTTTAAGTGCCAATCTGTAATCTCGAATTATTTTTTCTCTTTTATATGGTGTATCACACGATACCTGTGCGACACCATTAGAGATATTCTCAATATAGCAGCTACCAAATATGTTTTTGAACTCCTCTACCCCTATCATCAGCTTAAGATTTTCTTTTGCAGAGCGCCAAAGCGCATCAGGATCTAATTCTGAAGGGAATGCAACATTAATCGCAGCATCAGGTTTTGGTAAATCTTGAACATGTACGTTAAATTCTGCTTTGTCCATACTGTGACAGGTAATATAAAATCATAAGGCAGTTTGGAGGCAGTGTTCTGGCCGATTGGGACTTTAGACCATTATATATATTTTTCTCGGGATGTGGATATGTATTCTAGGACGTGGGGTTTATCCTTTGTCAGACTTGTATTTTATACACCGAGCCCGATTCTAGAATCTTTAGATGGCCAAGAAGCTATGTATTTGCCAATTATTCACTCATCATATATAATACCCACGATATCATATAGAGTTATAAATCAATGAAAAGAACATACCAACCAAAAAATGTAAAAAGAATTAGAAAATTTGGCTTCATGGCTAGAAATGCTACTCCTGATGGCAGAAACGTTCTAAAAAGAAGAAAAGCTAAGGGAAGAGTAAGACTTACTGCAAGTGAGGAATACAAAACACTTAGAAAAAAGCATACAAAAAGTATAAGATAGTAGTATATATGCTACCTAAAAAATACAAATTACCTGCAAAAGATTTTCGTTATGTTTACTCCAAAGGTTTGAAGTTTCGCGGACAGTATGGAATGTTAGTTGCACTAGCTTCCTCCTCTACTCCCAAGTTTGGATTTGTATTAAACAAAAAGATAGGGAATGCTGTACAGAGACATAGGATGACAAGATTGCTTCGAGTAATAGTTATGGAACTTGTTAAGGAGCTGGAGCTTGATAACCATAAGTTCAATTTTGAATATGTGACTTTTGAGTTTTGTGATTCTAAAGAAACATTAAAAGCGGACGTCATGGCTCAATTCAAGAACGCAATAAAGTAATGAAGCATATCCTTCTCTTCCTTATTCGTATATATCAAAAGACTTTGTCCTATGATCATGGATACATGGGAAAGCTTTTTCCAAATAACCGCCCATGTAAGTTCACTCCTTCCTGTTCGGAATACGGATACCAAGCGATAGAAAAGTATGGTGTTTTTAAGGGAACCAAAATGGCAATACAAAGAGTTGGTAGATGTACGCCAAGTGCACAGCCGGGACAATATGACCCAGTACCGTAGTAAATTAGAGAGGAATTGTATATAATCAGAAGTTACTTTTTCTATACACACTATGTTTACAACAATTTGGAATACAATATTCACCTACCCACTCTTAAACCTTGTTTTGGTTTTCTATCATCTCTGTGGAGATAATTTGGGAATGGCTATCATAGTAATAGCTATTATAACCAGACTTCTAATGATTCCTTTAACTAGGAAACAAACTGATATGACTAGGAAAATGGCTGGCCTTAAACCTCAGCTCGATGAATTAAAGAAGAAATACAGTAGCAATCCACAAAAGCTCTCTGAAGAACAGACAAAGCTCTACAAGAAATCAGGTTACAACCCACTTGGTTGTTTAGGTACACTCATTCCTCAGCTTGTTGTGCTCTCTGTATTAATAGTGGTAATTAGAAATGTTACAAACAACCAATTAGTTGGAGTTTACCCATTCATACAGAACTGGTTTACCTCCGCGGCAGATTTTTCAATTAACACCAGATTCTTACTTTGGGATCTCACAAAGTCTTATACAGGTATAACCTGTTTTTCGGGTGCGGAGGGGTGTGTGCCAGAAGTCGCTAAATTTTCAATGGATGCCATACTATATCTAATCCTTGCCGTATTAGTTGGTGTTTCTCAATATATCACAACAATATTCACTCAGAAGATGCAAAACCCGGTTAACGTTGTTCCAGAAAAGAAGAAGGAGAAGAAAAAGGGCGAACCAGTTTCCCCAGAAGCACTACAAGGACAGATGACCAAGTCAATGAATTTCATACTTCCCTTCTCTACCATATTCATTGCGGTAAGTGCATCGTCTGCTTTAAGTGTATATTGGATAGTTCAGTCATTGATGTTGGTTGCACAGTATTGGATATTGGATTGGGATAAAACAAAAGCAGGTGTACAGAACCTGTATACTAAATACTTTAAGAAATCTAAATAACACTACCCCGTTATTTTGAGAAATAAATTAAAAAGATCAATGTTATGAAGGATAACGAAATTCTTAAAATAGTTAACGAAGAAGTAGATAAACTCTGTGAGTTATTGGGTGTTGAGTGTACTAAAGAATGTAAGGTAGAAAACGGCGAAGAAGGTGCGAAATATATTAAAATTGCTTTTAATGGCGAGGACTTGGGATATATGATTGGTAATAGAGGTAGACATTTGGATTCTCTACAGTTCATGACTCAAATAATTCTTGGTAGAAAGATCTCGGAGGATACTCCATTTAAGGTATTTGTAGATGTTGGTGGATATAGGTTGGAAAAAGATAAACAATTAGAAGAATTGGCATTACAGAAGGCTGATGATGTAAGAATAATGGGTGATGAAGTAGCTCTTCCTCCTATGAAGCCATCTGACAGAAGGATTGTACATATTGCATTGGAGAAATTCGATGATATTACAACCGAGAGTCGTGGTGAGGGGATGGATAGACATATTGTCATATTACCAGCTGTTAAATAGTTCTGTCTGTTGATAGAATTAGTTAATGGATATACGAAAACTTCTTAAACAGTATAGGTTTCAGCTTTTGATTTTTGTTTTGTTGGTTATCCCCCTATTCTTTGTAGGACAAGAGAATATATCTAAAGCGTTGATTACCCTTGTATCTTTATCGGTTTGGCTGATTATTAGTATTAGAACTAAAAGTGTTGTGCTTTCTAGTATCTTGTATATATTAATTACCCTCCCCATCAACCTCACCTATCAGCTTCCTCTCCATGTTCTATTTTTTAATACAGACCCCTATGTAAGTGGTATCTATACTAACTATCTTGTCCCCACCCTTTCTATTCTTGATGTAGGATTAGTTCTTCTGATCTCCTCGTACATATATGAGTATGGTTGGAAGCATATGCAAGTGATATTACATAAATATATGTTCTACTTAATACCTTTTGCTGGATTTATCATTCTGCAAAGCATATTTAGGTTGGATTTAAATTCTTTGGTTAATGGTGGGAGATTAATACTAGGAATTGTCTCCCTACTCTTCCTTATAGACTATTTTAAGGCACAGAAACATTCTAATCTCTACAAATACGTTTTGTGGATTTCCATAGCTTCTGTTCTAGTACAGGGTGTTCTAGGTGCTATGCAGTTCTTGGGTGGTTCATCTCTTGGGCTTTCCATGCTCGGTGAATCTCAAGTGGTTAGCGGTATGCAGGGTTCTAGTTTTGTGACATTGAATAATGAAGTATTTTTAAGAGCATATGGTACATTCCCCCACCCTAATGTGTTAGGGGGATATTTTGTAATGAATGTTCTTTTGGGAATATTTTTGTATTCAAAATCTAAGGATCTTTACAAGAAATTATCAATCTTGTTGATTATTTTGAGTAGTATATTTGTAACATTGACGTTTTCTAGAATATCAATATTGCTTGTATTGGGGATTGTTTTTGTAACATTGATATACAAATTGATCAAAGGAAGGGTGTTTTCATTTACTCCTCTCCTACTTGTTGAACGTTTTACTAATTTAATATCTGGAAGTGATACGAGTTGGAATGATAGGGTTAATTTGATGAAGAGTGGCTTGAGTGTTATCAAAAATAACTTGTGGTTTGGTACGGGGTTGGGAAATTTTACAAAGGGTATGGAGGATAATATCCCAAGTACGGTTAATGGTGTGTTATTAATTCAACCTGTACACAATGTGGTGTTGTTAATGATTGCTGAGTTAGGAATTGCTGGTTCCCTACTCTATATTGTGCTTTTAGGGAAGATATTGGTTAGTAATATTTCTAAGATGAGTGGGTTTAAATGGATGATTATTCTTGTATTGGTTGTGATTGGAAGCTTTGATCACTACCTGTTTAGCTTGCCACAGGGAATGGTTGTTGGAGGAATATTTAGTTTGTTATTGATATTATGACAAAAGAAAAATACTCACACATCATATTAATGAAAGTTGGCCCATATTGTGGATATAAACTAGAAGAGATAATAGCAATCAAACAAAATGAAGAAAAAGAGACGGGGAAATACTTCTGGGGATACAGCGGAGTGTTTTGCAGGCCAATGGTGGTTAGAAATCTTGTTTCTAATACAGGGAATAACAAAGTGCATGTATTATTTGTTGAAACCAAGTCTGATTTTGTTCCTGCAAGCGTAGATAGATTCAAAGAGTATTCAGAGGATGGAGGGAAATGGGAGCCTCTCCCTGAAGAAGTGTTGTTGGTTGGAAATAAAACTAAACCACATTTCGCAATTACAGCAAAAAATTTAACGAAAACGGATTTTGAGTTGGATTTATCACAATATTGTACTTTAAAAGGTGTTTTCGCTAACGATAATCAATCTTTTGATAAATACTTTAGATATCGAGTGGATAAGGCTTGCGGAGTGTATGTTTCTAACGATGTGAAAGAAGAAAAGAATATCCGGATCAAATATGTTTCAGAATTGGTATCTCCGTTTTGTGTATCTATCAGGTAGAAAATCTATTGATCTGGCGGAGAGAGAGGGATTCGAACCCACGGTACGATTACTCGTACGAACGCTTTCCAAGCGTTTCCTTTAGGCCACTCAGGCATCTCTCCTTGAAACGATGGCGTACCTGGCCGGATTCGAACCGACGACCTACTGCTTAGAAGGCAATTGCTCTATCCAATTGAGCTACAGGTACATATTCTTGGGGTATTTTATCACAAAGACTTCTATTTTTATATATCCACTATCTCTATTAGTATTCCACCCTGACGTTTTGGGAAATAGTAAAAAGCCTTCGGGAAGTTAACTGGATTGAATTCATACAATGTAGCCTTGTCAGAATACTTAAGACCATCAAGATATGTCGCCCCTGCTTTCCACTTCATTTCTTTTAGTGTATTTGTAATCTCAGTCTTATCAATCTTTGGTTGTACAGACCCACTTGCAGTCAGCTTTATTAATACCGAGTTATCTGTATTCTGTACTACAGAAACATTTTTCTCAATATTCTCTCCCAATGTAAGCTCCAGATTTTGATCACTTTGGAAAAGATTCTTAGTCTGCGCTTCACTTGTTAAAAGTGATGCTACACCAGCGTCAAACCCACTGTTAAAATAGTATGTACCGGTGCTTGTAACGGTGAGCGAAAGATTGGCCTGTGTAGCTGCGGCACCGACTGCAATATCTGTTTTTACACTATCCTTCTTTATCTCACTCTTCACACTATCAAGTATTAATGTCCAATCCCCTTGCCTATTCTGCAACTCTTGCTCAGCTTCGCTAATGGATGAAGTTTTTAATGTATCACTGGCAGTATTTACATCGGACAATGAAAGAATGGTATATTCAGTCTTTGATCCCCCACTAAACGTTCCAGATCTGTATCCAAATACCTCTGTACTAGAGTAGTTTTGTACTGTGAAATATGAGCTAGGTGAATTATATTCCTCCCCTATATCTGTGGCATGTACAGGTGTAGTTAAGAAGCTGTCGCATTCTAATGTGATCGCTCCATCGAGTGAATATGTCTTTCCATCTGCTGAGATTACAACCTGTCCTGCAGAGAGAGAAAGCGGTGTGCATGTTCCAGATGGATTTGGATGTGTAAGCGTAACAGCACCGGCAGCTTTATCCCCTTTAAAGGCTTTTCCTGTTGCAGTTACGGATGTCGATCTGGCTTCTTCTACAGTTTCTGTTTTAATTGGGATCTTTAGTGCTGTAAAATCAATCTCTTTGATGTTTGAGTCCCCTGTAAATGTTTTTTCAATACTTACGTCTTGAGCCTTCACAAATATTCTAACCTTAACAAAAGGAACAGTATTGAAATATATAACTGCGACAAGAACGGTTATGAAAATTATGGAAATCAAAAGAATGGAAAGCAGTTTCTTAAATTTCCTTGCGAGTGGCAATTGAGATGACGCTGGAAGAGTACCACCAATTTTTGGTTTTAAGAAATTTGGAAGTCTGAAAAGAGGTTTTCGGATATGTGTCCTCTCTTCGTCTGGAGCTACGTCTTTGAAGTCTATATTTGAGAGATTGGGTTTTGCAATCTCCTCTTCTTCTTTTGGGAGATCCTCTCCTACTGAGATAATGATGCCATCTTGATGTATTGTTTTAACTTCTTTTTTCTTTTCTATTTCACTTCGACTTTTCTGAATAGCTTCGTTAATCCTATTCTCAAAACTTGTAGATTTGTTGCTTCCTGTAGAAGGTGTCTCTTTCTCGGCTATTGAAGATGCCTCGGCTACTGGTTTGTTAGAAACGGCGAGATTTTCTTCAGCTGCCATTGCTTTTTCCCAAACATCGTCGGTAGGATTATTGGGAGTATCAATGGTTACAATCCCTGCTATCTTGGAATTCCTCTGACCAGTTGGATTTTTGATAATTTGACACACTAAGACCTTGTTTTCTTCATCAGCAGTTTCCTTTATGACAGAAAGATTAATAGCACTTATGAGAATATCGGACTCTTCCGCAAAGGTGAGAATTATACGTTCTGTTTTAGCATTTAATATGCCACTAACGATATCAGTTAATTCATCTTCTCGGCTTACTACAATTTTTGTTATCTTGTTGTTCTCTTCCATTATGTTGGTATGTTTTTAGATCTATTTATTTCATTGTCATAAGCAAATTTTGCCAATGCTGCCGGAGTTATATCAAATATATACTTTAAATCTCCGCTTAAGTCCACAATGTTATCCAGTTTCTGAGGAGTAAAGTACTCAATCCTTGGTACAACAGGGAATGGGAGGTATTTTTTCCATGGGAATTCAAGCATAACCTCTTTGATTTCTGGCAACAGTGCTCCACCACCGCAAAGATATATCTGATTTGGGAATGTATCTATGTCATCACAGCTGTAAAATGCAGTTTTTAATGTCTTCATCCATAGCTTGGCAACAGGGTATACGATCTTTTGAACTTCTCTGGCTAGTTCCTTGGTTAAATCTTTCTCGGAATATTTAACTTTTCGTTGTTCAGCATGACGGTAGTCTAAAGACAGTACATTGGTCAGCTCCTTGGTAAATGTTCTTCCACCAAAGGCGAACATCTTAGTTTCTACAATATTTCCTTTCTCCACTACTGCAATATCTGAGGTACCACCACCGATATCTATGAATATTGCAGAGAAATCTTTGTTTGAAGAACCGTTAAATGATCTTGCTACTGCAAAGGGTTGGGAGACTATCCCCAATATTGTAAGGTTTAGTTCTTGCGCAACTTTTCGTAGTGCTTCGACATATGTTTTAGGCGCAAAAGAGGCGTAGAAGTTGAGTTTAACTTCTCTTCCTTTATATCCAACAAGGGAATCTACTGGCATTCCCCCTATTTCTAATCCAGTCTTTGTTATATGTAGTATCTCAATATCGTCATTCTGCAACCCAGTTCTTGCACCAAGATCTTCTTTCCCATTTATCTCTATCTTCTCCTTAATCTGTTTAATGATATTTTCTTGTTCTTTTGCTGTAACTTCTTTATCAAAGTTCTCTTCTCTCTGATAGTTAATGACGATGGATACTCCTTGAATGTACTCTCCTGCAATTCCCATTACGACATGTTTTGGCATTTCATCTTCAGAGAGCCGACTAGTTAGTTCTGAGATCGAGAGCCTACAATTTGCAAGGACGGTATCTAGATTTGTAATGATTCCACTTCGCATAGCATTTTGTTGTTGCTCAATACGGGAGATCTTCTTTACTGTAATTCCGGTCTTCTCCATTGAAAAAAGAATACTCTTAAGTTTCTCCGTACCAATATCTAACGCAATGACGTTTTTGTTTGAGTCTATCAACGAATTGTTATCCGAAAAGTTTCTTAAAAAAGGCAAGTTTAGCATACGAAAGTATAGCACATTTGAGAGATTAGATAATCACTGTAAGGATGATTGGCTCGCGTTCGGTTTTCTTGTAAATGAGCTTGCTGAGCTCTTTCTCTATTGCATCTTTAAAATCCTCGACTTTGAAAGTCTTGCTATTCTGTGACTGTCTCTCCCAATCATGGTGAATATCAAAGATGAGGTTTTCAATCTCTTTTAACAATTCCTGAGAGCCTTTCATGTAGACAAAACCTCTTGAGATGAATCGTGGTCTTCCTATTATTTTCTTGGTTTTAACATTCATGTTCAATACCGTAACGAACATTCCAAATTCTGAAAGCTGTTTTCTGTCTTTTAATACGATGTCTCCGGTATCGCCTACCCCTAGGCCATCAATTAGGATTGGCTTAGATTCAACCTTCTTACCTTTTCTCCATGTATGGCCATCTAGCATCCATGTTTGCCCATCATCTGTAAGCAATATATCTTCATCTCTCATTCCCCATTTGAGGAAGTTTTGTTTATTGAAGTATCTAAATGTTAGAGGTCCGTGTATTGGCATTACAGTTCTTGGCTGTATGAGGTCATACATCATCTTCATGTCTTCCTGGTTCCCGTGTCCTGTGGAGTGAATTTTTAAGTCAATTGTATCCTTAATTAAATCTGCGCCCAGACCTATGATTCTGTCGGTCATTCGTCCTATGGTGCTTATATTTTCTGGAATCTCAGAAGAGGACATAATGATGAGGTCTCCCTTGTGTATCTTTATATACTTGTGTTCATTTAGAGATATTCTATTTAATGCTGCGAACCTCTCTCCTTGGCTACCAGTACATAGTAAGAGCAACTCGTTATCTGCGTACTTATTAATATCCTTTTCCTTTATGAAAAGGGAATCCTCCGCGGTTATATATCTCTTCTTCCTGGCAATGTCTATCGCTTGATCAAGACTTCTTCCGGAAAGCACGATTTTTCTGTGTGTAATCTTGGCAACTTCAATTAGAGAATACAATCTTGTAATGAGTGAAGAGAAAGCGGCAACTACTACCCTTCCCTTTTGCTTTTTAATCAATTCTGTGAGGTTCTCAAATATCTCTTTTTCCGAAGGAGCTTTGCCTGGATTGGAAGCATTGGTACTTTCCATTAATGCTACATCTATTCTTCCCCTTAACTGCCTTAATTTATCATAGTCGGTTTGTGGTTCATTTGCTGGAGTTAAATCAATCTTGTAGTCACCTGAAAAGAATACATTGCCATTTGGGGTTTCCAAAAATATGGAGAATGCATCTGGGATACTGTGGTTAATACCTATGAATGTAGCTTGGAAATTTCTTCCTATCCTTAATTGTGATTTTCTGTCTACTCCGAATATCTTAACCTTGTCTAACATATGATATTCACGCATCTTTTCCTCTATGAGGGCTTTTGCAAATCCACCTGCATAGATGGGAGGGTATCCTAATTCTGGTAATATCCATTTTAATGCCCCAGTATGATCTAAGTGACCGTGGGTTATTAATATGGCTTTGATTTTTGCCTTGTTCTTCTTTAAATAGCTAACGTTAGGGATTAGGTAATCTATTCCGTACATTTCTTGTCCTGGGAATGAGTAGCCTGCATCTATCATCACTATCTCGTCGCCATATTCTACGAAATTACAATTTCTTCCAATTTCGGTTGTACCTGAAAGCGTACATAGCTTCAGCAATTCTTTTCTGTTTGTAAACATGATGACCGATTATACCAGATATGGGTGTGATATAATATTGAGACCGTTAGTACAAGACTAGTCATCTTGGAGGTTTGGGAAGAAATCTATATGTAACATATGTATAGAGAGTAGAATCCTCTACCCTTTGTAAGGGTTTTAAGTTTAGGATAGTAATATCTTAAAGAAGTAAGGTGGTAACGCGTGTATTCGCCCTTACATTAGAGTATCAATGTGGTATTCTGATGTAAGGGCCTTTTTATTTATATATCTATCAATATGGGAGACAATTCGAATCCACTACCAGGAGAAGAAGTATTTGCTCCAGGCGTGGGGCCTGCAGAACCAAATAAGTATGAGGTAATAGATGATGGACTTCCTCATGTCACACCATTTTCTCCTACATTAGAAGAAGTACTTGATGAGATACCAAAGAAAGAGCCAGAGTCTGAGGATGAAACAAAACCAAGCAAGGCCCCAGAATATATGGAAAGAGAGAATGCCAAGGCTCTTTATGATCAAGAATTACAAAATGGAACTCCCCTTTCTCCCCTTTCCGTTATGTATTACCTAAGCAAAGACAGTGATGATAGAAATGATAAGGCGAATATAGATTTGCGCGGTGCACTAGAAGAACAAGGAAAAATAATAAAGCTCTATATGTCTAAAACCAAACTATCCCCCATCGAGTGGGAAACTGCATTACAAAATCCCGCGGGTTGGAAAGAGATAAAACAGGCAATAGGAGAGGATCATTTTCTTGAGAAAACGGGGAAATATTTAGCAGTGAAGGGGTTTGATGCAATGTTGAAGAAAGATAATAATCTAAGAAATGTGCTATTCAAAACTGCAGAATTGATTAAACCTAATTTAAGTAACCCTTCTAATGGAGCGTAATATTCCTAAAGCTTTTGAATCAAAAACATCAGAACCAGAGATATACAAGCTTTGGGAATCAACTAACTACTCTACTCCTGAAAAAGTAGAGGAATATTTAAGAGCAAAAGGATTGGAAGTAAAATCTCCATTTACAATTACACTTCCACCTCCAAATGCCAATGGGAATTTACATCTTGGGCATATGTGTGGTTACTCATTCCATGATGCATTTGCAAGATTCAATAGAATGACTGGTCATCCGACTCTCTTAGTACCCGGAAAGGATCATGCAGGTATTCAAACTGAAAGTGCATTTACAAAAGTGTTACAAAATAATGGCGAAGACAAATGGAAAATGGGAAGAGACGAATTCTACAAACGATGTTTTGAATTCTGTATGCAGAATGCAGATAATGCTAGATCTCAAGAAAAGAATATTGGTCTTTCTGCTGACTATTCTAGAGAATTTTTTACACTGGATCCTAAACTTACCAAGATTGTTTACGATACATTCTACAAGATGTATGAGGATGGAATGGTTTACAGAGACAAACGTATTGTAAATATATGTCCTAACTGTAAGACAGCTTTAGCAGATATTGATACTGAGCATGAGGAAAGAAGAGGGATATTTGCATATATTGTCTACCCTTTCATCGATGAAGCTGACAAGCAATTAGCTAAAGAAAGATTTGGAGTCGAAGGTATTACCGTAGCCACAACTCGCCCAGAAACCATGTTGGGTGATACCGCAGTAGCAGTTAATCCAAACGATCCAAGATACAAAGAATTCATAGGTAAAAAGGTTTCGCTTCCAATAGCGAATAGAGAAATACCGGTTATTGCCGAGGAAGAAGTAGATCTCGAAACAGGAACAGGTGCATTAAAGGTTACACCAGCCCACTCCCCTGTCGACTTTGAAATTGGTAAAAGACAAGGATTAGAGATAATCAATGTAATTGATGAAGATGGAAAAATGACAGGAAATATCCCAGATAGATTCAAAGGAATGGGAACAACGGAATGCTCAAAAGCATTATGTGGTGAATTAAGTGAATTAGGATTGTTGGTGAAGATAGAGAATATTAAGCATGAGGTAGCTGTATGTGAAAGATGCGGTACTCCAATCGAACCTGTCATATCTAATCAATGGTATGTGAATGTTGAACCTTTAGCAAAGAAAGCCTTAGAAGCACTACATAATGGGGATGTTAAGGTCATACCTGAGGGTCAACAAAAAGCCTTAGAATTCTTCTACGAAAACATCCAACCATGGTGTATTTCTAGACAGCTTTGGTGGGGGCAAAGAATTCCAGTTTGGTATTCTGGTAGCAAAAAGTTGCATGATTGGCTAAATGAGAATCAAGGTAAAACCGTTGAAGATTTTGAAAAGGAATTCGGTGTAAAAGCCGATGGTACAGGAGAAATTAAATTGGGAGAGAATAGCCCAGAGGGTATATGGGAACAAGAAACCGATGTATTCGATACTTGGTTTAGTTCTGGTCAACTTCCCTACTCTACATTGGGTGGACCCGATGGGGATGATTTCAAGAATTACTATCCTACTCAGATGATGATTCATGCTAGGGATATTCTTTTCTGGTGGACTGCACGTATGATTATGTTTGGCCTTTACAGAACTGGTGAGGTTCCCTACTCTACAGTATTACTTACGGGTATGATTCTTGCGTCTGATGGCTCTAAGATGTCTAAATCTAAAGGTAACGGTATTGAACCTAACGAGGTATTTGAGAAATATGGTGCTGATGCTTTAAGACTTTGGTACTACTCTGATGCTTTACCTGGTTCTAATGCTCCTTTGAGAGAAGAGAAGATTAAGGGGAACAGGAACTTTGTTAACAAGATCTGGAATGCAAGTAGATTCATATTGATGAATATTGAGGATGAGGAGATTGGGAAGATACAGAACAAGGAAGTAACTGAAACTAACAGAGTAATGGCTACTAATGAACATATTGAGAAGGTTGGTAAATATATTGAGAAATACCAATTAAATCTTGGTGCAGAAACTATTAGGGAATTCTTCTGGCATGAGTTGTGTGACAAATGGATTGAGGATATTAAGGGAGAGATTAAGGATCAACCTATTGGTAGTGATTTAAGGATAGAGAAGCTTTCTGAATTGCTTTGGTTATTAAAAGAGAATTTAAAGATTATGCATCCTTTCGTTCCTTTTGTTACTGAGGCTGTATGGCAAGAGTTAGTGAAATTGGGATTAGCTGAGGGTGTATTGATGGTTGAACAGATTTAAACCAAAGAAAACCCCATGCATACAACAAAGTGCATAATGCACAGGGTTTTCTAGTGGAGTGAAGATGTTCCAGAACTTTTACAGTAGATCAAATCCTTCTAAGGAGGCTATTAAGGTGCATCCGAATTCTGGGATGGAAATTTCGCCAGCAGGCAAAATCTCCTCGATGGGAACATTGAAAAGCTGAAGAGCCTCGCAAGGCTGTATACTGAAAAAAGCCTTTGTAACATCGTTTTTAAGCAGTACAACCTTGAGTCTATCGAGAGCTTCATTGGCGATAATAACTGTTTTCTTGATGCCTTCGCCGTCCTCATCGACTGAAACCTTGAATTTCTCCTTTCCCCAAATGGTTTTCCTGTCAACCTTGAGCCATATTTCGAAGTTCATACACTCACTCCTTCCGTGTTTAGTTTTTAAACAACAGCAGATTATACCACTATAGGATGGGATTTTCTATATTAGTCGTTTTTACAAAAGGAATTGAAAATTAGTGTAATTAAGAACCTATGGAAACCCAGTATATTTATTTAAATACTGGGTTTCCAGTTGCATAAGGTTCAATTCAAAACCCTTTCTCTTCAAAATACATTACCCTTACCATGCGATTGATTATTTTGCAAAAAATCCATTTTGCAAACCTATCAGATATCAGGCATTTTACAATTCCTAATGCGGGGCTGATTATTGATGTGCCATATATCCTTGTCCCGGATTTCTCGAAACTTACTTCGATGGCAGGATTATAGAAAAGAAATTGCGGGACTTGCTTTACGAGCGAATTCTGTATTTTAACAGGACTGCCCTTTTGCAAAGCTGAAGGGGTTGTTATGAGATTTCCCTCCCATGTGCCATCATTGGTCATTACCGTAATGGATACTTTCATTACAAGGTCTCCTCTCTACTGCTGTTTGGTTTTGATAGAACTAACTGCACACAAATTATACTACTACAGGCCCTATCTTTCCACAATTCCCTAATTTATCAATATTTGATATCATCTACAGTAATAACTAAGTAAAAATATACATGGATAAACAAAAATTCTACCTAACAACCACACTCCCCTACGTAAATGCAGAACTCCATATAGGACATGCCTTAGAATTTGTACAAGCAGATACCATAGTAAGATATTTTAGAAACAAACTGGGAAAAGAAAATGTATTCTTCAATGTAGGAACAGATGAACATGGACAAAAGATATACAACAAAGCCCAAGAAGAAGGATTAGAATTAAAACCATTTGTAGACAAATATGCACAAAGAGTAATGGATTTCTGTAAACTCTTTAATGTTGAATATGACAACTTCTACAGAACCTCAGATCCAAAACACCATGAATTAGCACAAAAATTTTGGAACAAATGCAATGAGAGTGGAGATATATACAAAAAACAATATTCCGGGCAATATTGTGTAGGATGCGAAAGATATCTAACCGACAAAGAACTTGTAGATGGCAAATGCCCAGATCATCACACAGTACCAGAGTTAAAAACAGAGGAGAACTACTTCTTCAAACTATCAAAATACAGGGAACCCCTACTCAAATGGTTGGGCGAGAACAGTGCATTCGTAAAACCCGCATACAAAATGGATGAGTTAAAGAAATTCATATCCGAGATGGAAGATATTAGCATCTCAAGGTTAAGAGAAAATCTCCCATGGGGTATAGAGGTACCAAATGATCCAGCTCAGATGATGTATGTATGGTTTGATGCGTTAACAAACTATGCCATTGCAGTTGGCTATGGAAGTAATGAAGAGAAGTTTAAAACCTGGTGGCCTCCAGTACAGGTTTGTGGACCAGACAATCTGAGATTCCAAGGTGCAATATGGCAGGGAATGTTAGCATCTGCAGGATTGTCTCAATCAGAAAAACTCTTAGTTCATGGAATGGTATTAGGACCAGATGGAACAAAAATGTCTAAGACAGTTGGTAATATTGTCTCTCCATTTGATCAGGAACAAAAATATGGAGCTGAAGTAGTAAGATTCTATCTTCTAACAGGTATCCCTACATATGACGATGCAGCTTACAAAGAAGATGATTTGGTGAATGAATATAACTCAAGATTGGCAAACAATTTTGGAAATCTCTTGAATCGTGTAATTCATCTAGCAAATGCAAAAGAAGTTGAGATGAACAATGAAGCTACAGTAGAAAAAGAATTCAAGGAAACAGTAGATACATATGTAAAAGAGATTAACAGCTTGTATGAAGATTACGAAATATACCTAGCGGGAGAAAAGATTGACCAGTTGGCAGATTTTGGAAACAAATACATAACCAAAGAGGAACCATGGTCTAAGGAGAAACCGGAAGCAGAGAAGATATTAAACAATTTAAGTTATCTTTTGAAGCATGTAATTGCCGGTTATACCCCAATTCTTCCAATTAGTGGGATTAAAGCATTTGAAGCTCTAGAAAAGAGAGAGAAAATCATACTGTTTCCTAAATTGGAAGCATAATATGATATACTAAAAATATAAAAATTTAGAACTGCCTAATGTTTAAGTTTGGAAAACAGCCACAATCGATTGATTTTCTGCAACCTACGTATTCGCCTACGGATATATGGTCTACTGCCTATATTTGGCTTGTTAATATTGGTAAATACATGCTCATTGCAGTAGAAATTTTGGTTATTGGTATTTTCTTCTCCCGATTTATATTGGATAAACAGAGCAATGATCTTAAAGAAGAGGTAAATGCGAAGGTTACCCTACTTTCAAATGACAGTTGGCAAAAGAATGCCGCCATATATGAAAATTTCCAGTATCTTTTGACAGATATAAAGCTGGTAAAAGAGAAACAGGTAATAAACTCAGTTAAGATCAGTGAACTAATGAGTGGAATCCCTTCCTCTCTCCACCTTTCATCATTTAGTTATTCGGTAAATAAAGTGTCTTTACGTATGACTTCGAACAGTTTAGATTCGATAAAGGATTATGAATCATCTTTGAAAAACAATCCTAACTACACAGGGGTTGTTTTTGCGATAGACAAGAATGATAAAGAGATAAATGTAAATGTTAATTTCTCACTAGTTGTAGATTAAACATGGAAGGAAAGTTATTAAATACAGAAGAATATATTAAATTAGTAAAAGAATCTCCTGAAAAGAAGCGAGGATATGTGTTTGCTGCGGTTACCGTGGTAGTTAGTATCCTGCTTATAGTCTTTGCTGTACGTCCTACGATAATTAAGATAACTCAGATAAATGCAACGATTAAAGAGGCAAACAGACTTAATACTGCGTTAGATGCAAAAATTACGACTTTAAGTAACTTGGATAAACAGTTTGAGGAGGTAGGAACGGAACTTCAAGATCTAAGATTGATATACCCTGCGAATGGAGATTTTAGCCTTTTCTTGGCCAACATAACGCCAATTCTTTCTAGAAACGGATTTTATCTTAGTGGAATCAGTTTTGACAAATATAGTGACAAGAATATAACTTTCGCGGCTAAGGTTTTAGTACCTTGGTCTGTGAAGATCTCTGCCAAAGGTAAAACATCCAATGCGGTGAACCTGTTAAAGGAGTTGGAAGCATTGCCTATGTATCCTGTGATAGAGAGCTTCTCATATACAGATCAAAAGGATGAGAGTGGTTTAACGAGTTTTAGTATAAATCTACGTATATACAAGATAGATAATGCTAATTTTTATAAATAAGATATATGGAAATGCTTAAAAAATTCTTTCTGGCTCTTGTTCTTCTATTAATAGTAGCTGTAATTTGGGCAGGAACAACAATCTATTTTAAGAAGAGTAATGTTGAAGTGAATTCTAATGCAAGTACATACACTAGACAGATCAGAGGGGCTTTTGATACGGATGAGCTTGATATCGTTACCCAAAAAACGGAAAGCAGTTTTTCTGTCTCTCCGTCTGAGTTCCTAAATCTTACAGAGGACTCCAATTAGTCTATATAATCATCTAGCTTTTGTTGTGTAGATTTCTCCTTGAGCTTTTTTAGTGCTTTGGCTTCAATTTGTCGAATTCTTTCTCTTGTAACTCCAAATTCTTTACCAACTTCTTCTAAAGTTCTTGAAACCCCGTCATCTAGTCCAAATCTTAATGAAAGCACTCTTCTCTCTCTATCCTGGAGTGTATCTAGAATGTCCTTTAGTTGATTTTTTAGATATTCAGAAGTTGCATATTCTTCTGGAGATTGAGACCAATCGTCAGCGATTACATCTTGAAGCTTACTATCCTTCTCCTCGCCTATTGGTGTAGAGAGTGATGTTGGATTCTGTTTTATCTTTCTAATTTCGGCGACTTTTTCCAACTCAATATCCATTTCTTTAGCAATCTCTTCGTCTTTAGGAGGTCTACCCAGTCTGGTTGTTAGGGAATTATTAACCTTGTTAAACTTGTTGATGGTTTCAATCATGTGTACTGGAACACGAATAGTTCTAGCTTGATCAGCGATTGCTCTGGTTATGGCCTGTCTAATCCACCAAGTTGCATAGGTTGAGAATTTAAAACCCTTTGTGTAATCAAATTTCTCAACAGCTCTCATTAATCCGATATTTCCTTCTTGAATTAAATCCAGAAGCTCGAGTCCACTCTTACTGTATTTCTTAGCAATACTAACTACGAGTCTTAGATTTGCAGTTATGAGCAATTGGGTAGCTTCTTCGTCTCCCTTTTCAATTCTCTTTGCCAAGATTTTCTCTTCATCTCCAGTTAAGAGAGGAATTCTTCCTATTTCGTACAGGTATGATCTAATGGCATCGGTTGAGAGGCTTGATTGAATAGTTTTTAGAATACGAATCTTCTTCTCTAATGTAAGCTCTTCCTTTACGGGAACATCGATATTCTCTTCCGGTTCCAATACCTCAATCTCATTTTCTTGAAGAGACGCAAAAATATCATCTAAAAGATCTACATCTTCCTCTATTGTTGGAAATACATCGAGCAAGTCTTCTTGAGTAAGAAAACCTTGATCCTTACCTTTGTCGATTAAGACTTTAACGGCCTTCTCTTTGTCTGTCATAGAAAATTTTGTGATATAATTTTATATATGGACAGTAAAAAAGATATTTTACTTGAAAAAAAACAATTCTTTCTGGACACAGTTGCCAGATTTTGTGATAAGTGCGGTACTCAGTATGAGCTTGAAGATGTAAACATCATTCAGAACACCGGAGTATCAAGCATTATACACTTTTCTTGTCATAATTGTAAATCTAAGCACATAGCTACGCTGATAGTTCCACTTGGAATTAGCAACCGGGTAACCGTCAACACAGATCTTGATGTGAAAGAGATAAAGAATTTTACCAATGAAAGCGAGATATCAACACAGGATATATTGGAAATATATACTTGTTTAAAGAATAATCCAAAGGTAGTCGTTTAGTTGTTTGTATTCCAAACTATTTGATATTCTTGGTCTGTTGATAGCTCAAATCTACTAGACAGCTGGTTTTCGATGCTATTTAAGTTTGCAGTAGATTCAACATTCCAGCTTTCTGGGTATGTAATATCCAGTTTGTATGCATGTGCTACCTCCCCCGCCTGTTTGAAGAGGTTTAGGTTAAAGAATATGTTTTGTCCATTTACCTCTAACGGGAAGTTTAGACTATTGGATGATCTGGTTATGCGGTATGAGATTTCAAAGGTATTGATGTTTCCAATTGGTACATTAAACCACCCACCTACTACCTTGAAGCCACTTTCTTTGTATGTATCAAACTTGTTGTCCTTAAGACCTTTTACAGAAAGCACGGTGGCATTTGAAGGAATATATATTCTTTGATAGTTGATATAGTCGCCCTCAGGATATGTTGTTGTCTTAGAACTGTTCTCTGTGGAAATAGTATATGTAAAATCGATTGTATCTACATTATTAATATCTACTGCAAGATTATAGTTTTTGTTTAGGTAAAGGTTTGCCTTATTCCCACCCCAGTTCCAATCTACAGCAATAGGAGCTTCGCTATATCGTGAATCAAGTGCACCTGCCCAAGATTTGTCATTAAAGAAATCAAATGCATCAGAATTCTTGAATGTCGCTTGCAGATGTTTTTCATTGAATGACTCTTCAAATACGCTTCCTAGGCCTATTAAATCAGACATGTTCATTGAGAGAAGTTTTGAGATGATCTGATTCGCAAGATCCGCAAGGAAGGTTGTTTTTTGTGTAGATCCGGGTACAAAGTCTTCGTGCATTTGGAAAATCTTTGAGTAGAGATTGCTACTTGTTATTATCTCTGTCTCCCCTGGTACCTCAATCCCTCCCCATTCATCAAGCAGTTTTTGTATAAAGGAGATATCGATAGTTATTACACCATCGAGATCATTTCCTTTTCCAAGTGCTTCAATGTATGGTTCTGCTGAGACCTCGGTTTCTGTAAGATCTGGATACCAGTTGATGAGAGAGAATGGCCACGAGGTTATACCTAATGCTTGTTGCATAGATTTTGGCGCAGTAAACGCCTTCCCCTGTGCTTTTAGTGTGCCGTCTGCGTTATATATATCATCAACAAATAGTTCTCTGATCTGTCCACCCTCTATCCCCACAATTCCATAGCTTGTTAACCAACCTCCGGTGCTTCGAAGTTCCGACTCGTTTTGCAAGAGTATTAAGTACCTTTGTCTGTCAGTTACGCCAAGCAGGTCTGGTAAAAATACGACTATTTTTTGGAAAGTTTCAGTTCCAGTACTAAGCTGTGCAATTAAATCTTTAACAGAAGATATTCCATCTCTTGTAAATGAAGGAAAGTCATTTATATTTATCTGTTTTATTATTCCATCGGAAAGTGAAATTTTGTATGCTGCATCTTTTACCTTGTAACTGTTGTCTGCTATCTGATTTAAATATTGAGTATATTCTCTAGTAGTTTTAGGTGTTGAAGATTGAAAATCTACGGCAGGTTCAAAGTCTTTAACGTATTGTGCCAATGGGGCTATTGCACTTAACATACTACTTGCGCCCTCGGTAGCATATTGGGCACTTAGTAATAGCTGGGTAGTATCGCCGTATAGATCTTCTTTGTCAAAAAGCTTGAATGCCCACTGTAGATTTTCAATACTTGTGGAGACTCTTTCCAGGTTGTTTTCAATCTGTAAGATCTTTTTGTCGCTTGCAGTTGAGTCAAGGCTAAAGACAGAGCTTTTTAAATCTTTAGCTACATTTGAGATTATGACTAGACCAATTGTAGTTCCAATGATTGGATAGATTAAGAAGTACGTAATTAGTATTGCGGAGATTGTTATAGCCGAAGTTTTGATAATCTGTTTCCAACTAATCTCTTTTTTCTCCCGTTTTTCCTTTGTGTGATGGAATATTTTTGCCATTGGATTAAGTAGATTATCAAAAAACTCCCCAAGCTTGGTCTTTGACGTCTTGACACTCTCGGAGGCTTTCTTTTGTGGTTTGTCTACATAGCTCCACGATTTGCTTATATCATCGTAATAGGTGTGTACTTGGTCAACAAGTGACTCCTCAAGGGTGACCTGTTGGGTCCACCCATACTTGGACGCAGGTGGTGCGGGGACATATAGGTCTTGAATGACAAAGTCTCTATCTGGATTCTCTACGAACTTTATTGATTGAGCCTCAGTGTTTAATTCTAATAGCTTGTATGCAATTGAGAGTGTGGTGTAATTATTTTTATTTGCTAGGGTTATGACCTCGCCCTTGGTTTTATCCGAGAAAGTCAATTTTAGAATTCCATATACTGCATCTTTTTCATCAATCAAATTATGAACATCTAAGCCCTCGCCTTTTATGACAATCTGTGGCCTTTGAGTAGCATCTTTAACTAAATTATGAATGGTATCATTCTCAATTTTCAAAACACCCTTTCCTAATGCTGATCCAAGCCTTAATATTCTAATATTTAAGTTTGTTTTGTCCCTAAATTCTGCTGCAAGTGTCTCGCAATATTTTTGCAGCTCAATATTTGAATATGGCGATGGAGATGCTAGTTTGAGATTGTTTACACGGTTAGCAAGCTCTCGGTTTAAACTGAGAGAGGTTATCAAAGCAAACTTCGCATTGTTTTTCTTTGCACTTTTTAGAGATTCTTCTAAATATCCAGCTTCCCGAATAAATTCTTTACTATCATATTCCTGAGAGACGAGCGCATTGTTCAGAAAGTAAAATAGATAGTCGTATCTTTTAATATTCTTGAATACTCCATCCAATCCTTTGAATTCGAAGAAATCTACAAGTGATGAGCCTTTAAACTCTGATATATACTTGTTAGTTTGCGAGTTGTAATTGTCAACTATTATTACATGACAACCTTGATCTACCAACGTTTTCGTTATCAAATATCCTTGTCTATTTCCACCATGGATCAAGATGGATACCGGGGTTTGTGCTTTAATTTTTTCTAACTTTGAGTTACCCATGCTAATCACTTACTGTATCAAAATTAACTGGTATTGGGAAATGGTATGCCTTTAAGTTAAGCTGATACCCTGCGCGTACAAATACGGGGACCTCAATATCTTCATAGCCTGTTGCAGAGATCTTTATTTGATATTGATTATCCTTAAGTTCTAGATTATTTATTGGTGCGTTCCCAATATATTCTTTGTCTATATATACTTTGGCATCTGTAGCAGAGCTTGTTATGGTGATCAACCCTTCCCCAGAAGTGGTATGGGGCACGGATGTATAGTAGAGAATTGTGCCATTAAGAATATTCTCAGGGCCAATCTCTAAATCAATTCTGGCAGAGGTATTTTTTGCAAGCTCTATTTCAAAGATCTGCTTCTCATAGAAGGTATCATCGTCTGCTATTTTCTTTAATTCAACGGTATATTTCCCCTCAGGAAGATTTTCAACTGTTGTTGGGGTCTGTCCATAGTCTTTATCATTAATTGATACCTGAGCTTTTCCCTTTTCGGTTATTATCTCTATGGAAGTATTATTGTAAAAGCTGTTTATGAAAGGAATATTGCTCAAAATTTTACCAATAGGTAAAAAATACAAAAGCACAGATATGGCAATAATAGCAATTGCTATTATGAGGACAGTTTTTCGATTTTTCATTATCTAGATTATATTCGTAGTACCAATATTTGTCTAGAAATTAGTAGGAGTATTTTGATTCGGGAGATTCTTCTTTTGTGGTTTTTGTTTTACGTTTTGAAGCGCGTATATTTGCGGTTACTACAAAGCCAATTCCTAATGCGGCACCAAAAATTAGCGCAAAATATCTTATTGCACCTGTGCTTAGAATTGCCAAAGAGCCAATCAACAAGGTCATAGCCATCTCGATCAACACAATCTGGCTTCTTGTTAAGTCAAGTTTAAGAAGTTGGTGATGGAGGTGGTTGGTATCATTGATTTTTAGAAGATCAAGCAAATTCTTTGGTTTGTACGTAAGGAATCGTTTGATGATGACATAGACAAAGTCTATTAGGGGAATTAACAAGAGCATTATAGTGGTAGAAAGCTTAGCATCTGCAATTATTGCAAAGACGCAAATTAAGAAGCCGTAGAGGGTTTTTCCGGCAGATCCAGACATTATCTTCTGGGGTGGAAATGCGAATATTAGGAAGATTAATAATGCCCCCGCAGCAATAATGCTTACGGTAGATGAGAAAATAGACGCGTATCTTATGGCAATTATAAATATGAGTGTAAATATCGTAAATGAGTTAGCTTCTATTATTCCTGGCGAGCCAGCGGTCCATTTGACAGCATTTATACATACAAGAATCCATACAAATAGAATAATATCTCCTGGTAAGGCAAGTGATTGTTGAAGTCCGAGGATTGAGAAATTCCAAGTTAAAAGATCAAGATTTAGATTGAAGAAAGACAGATTTGTGAGATTAATTAGAGAGAAAACAATAATTAGTGCGGCCAATATCTGGTAAGCCAATTGTGTTTTAGCAGGTAAGTTAAATATATCATCAAGTGTGGAGCCTACCATAAGTACAAGAAGGGCAAGAATGATAGGTATTGTAAAGCTATCTAGCTTAAAAAATATTAATATAGCTAGGAGAATTGGAATAGTAACGGCTAATCCTCCTAGGGCGGGAGTAATTCCTTGGTGTAGAGCTTTTTCTGGATTATCAAAGTCTTTATGGTTCTTCTTTACTCCAGGCTTATATGTTATATCATGCTTCATTGCGATTTTTCCTATCACTGGGGTTAGAATTAGGGCAAAAATCATTCCGATTAAAAACAGTGGAATGTATTGTATATACTTAAGATATTCATTGCTCCCAGCCTGGTTGAAAAGTGGTGAGGTTAGGATCTTGTTTAATAGCTCTGTTGCTGTAGAAAAGTCCATAATTAGTAATTAAGCGTAAGATGAATTAGCATTATTGAACCTGAAATAGAGGCTAATAATGTGCAAAGTAGTATAAACTTGGTAAGCATCTTCTCCTTATTATAATACTTAGCGGTTATTACAATATCAACAATTATTCCGATTAAAGTAATTATTGGAAATATATAAAGAAAGTATCTATTAGCAAGGCGGTTCTCGGGTGAAAGATTGTAATTAAGAATGGGTGTGATCGAAGGAAATCGCTGCGTATTGTCGTGAAGCCACAATCCCTGTTGCCCTAGCATTACCGTATTTGAAACAATTACGAACCAGAAGAAAGCATCTTTTAGAAACTTACGAACCTCAATCTGAAGGAGCAATACATCAGTTCTACTCTTAATACGTAAAACTTTGTTTTTAAAAGGATCTTTCATACCAAGATCCAGCTGTTTCTCCTCCGGTTTTGGAGCTTTTTGTTTTTTGGCTCGCTTCATGGATGAATTATATCAAAGTCTAGGACAAGTTAGTAAAGATTTCGATGTATTGTTCTAGAGTAAGTTCTTGTGGACGTTTGTCTAACAACTCTTCTGATTGTATTCGAGTAGAGATGTTTTTTAGGTTATTTCGCAATGTTTTTCTTGGAGATCTAAAACAATTTTCAATGAATTTTATAAATTTCTCTTCGTTGATATCTGTTCTTTGTGTTGTAATTGGTAAAAACCTTATCACACTGCTGGTTACTTTGGGTTGTGGTATGAAAGCACCTGGGTGAATATCCATTAGTTTTTTAGATTTTGCAAATAGCTGAGTTTTAATTGAAAGGATATTGTTATTTGGTGCTGAAGCAATATATTTCTCTGCGACTTCTTTTTGAATTATGAAATAACAGTTATTAGAGAAGAACTCTGATGATATCACCTTATGAATTATCGGTTTACTTACATTGTATGGAAGGGAGCCGTAGAATATGATCTTTCTATCTTTAAATTGTTCTAATTCTTTAAAATCCCAGTCAAGGAAATCAATATTTAGAACAGTTGCACCTGGGAACGAGATTTTTAATTCATTAGCAAGCAAATCATCTTTCTCAATCAACACGAGATCTGTAGCAAAAGATGCTAACTTCTGTGTAAAGAATCCTCTCCCAGGGCCAATTTCTACGACAATTTCAGGATTTTCGTCTTTTACGTAGTTGATGATTTTTTCTCCAAGATTTTCATTTACAAAGAAGTTCTGCCCAAGTGATTTTTTTATCATTAGACTATTCTAAAATCCCAAATATTGTCCTCTTTTTTATATGTCCTATCACAACATTTACAGTGTGCGGAGGTATCCTTAAATGTCAATTCTCCAAAACACTTTGGACATACCAATATATCTTTTAGACCATCAGTTTTGAGCTCCTGTTTTGGTTCTGGTTTTTGTAATTTGGTTTCAAAGATAATGCTAGGTGGAATGTTAGTTGTTTTAAGTAATTTTTGAAGGAAATACTCAATTTTTAACATATTGTTATCTCCTAATATCTTTTTTAGAGCTTGAAAACGTAGATATGAGCAGCCATATTTATTTTGGATATTAAAACCAATGTTATTTAATACTTTGGACACAAAAGATGGGTGATAGTTAAAAAAAATGGCTTCTTGTCCCATCTCCGTTCCCTCAAAATTCTTTGAGGTAGGCTGTTGATATGGCTCTCTTGAGAAAAATTTGAAATTAAGATGTGCGATTGCTCTTAAAGAAGCCTTAAGATTAATCTTATTCGCGAATTCTTGAACATATGTGGAATCATTATGCATTATGCGTTTTAACTCTTTAAAATATGTCTCGGGCTCTGATATATGGTGTAATACTCGAACCATTAGCCCACCATCACAGATGTTATCTCTAAAAGGCATATGATATGCATTTGCTGCTATTAATTCAATATTGGGGAATTGTTTCTTTATGACAGAATAGTTCCGTTGTAGTGTCTTTAAGGAATAGTCCAGAATTATCGGATTGGTATATTTATTGTAGTAGGTTGGAGTTAGCCTCCCATAGGATCCGCCAATGTCAACAAACCACTTTCCCTTCTTATCACTGAAAATCCTTCTCAGAACGTGCTTCTCAGCAGAATCTTCATATTCTCTTACTTTCCAATACTGGGCATAATCATAGTCAAAGAAATCATAGTTAGAGACTTCAATCATGGGTTACTTCCTTCAAAAGCTTAGTTAAGTGTAGCATTTTAGTGAGGAGTCGTTCTGTTTCTTCAGAATTATTACTCTCCTCGGCTATAGCTATTTTAACACTTAAAGCTTTCTGTTGTCTTGTAAGATATTGCTTCTTTAACCGAGTAAGCAATTTGTTTAGTTGTGCTTCGATATCTTCATCCATCTCGGTTGATCGGAAGATGATCTCCTCCATTAAAAGTTTTTTCTCCGGACTGCTTTCAAATAGTTTTGCTATATCCGCTATATCTGTTCTTACAGAGTGCTTTATAGTTAGATACATCTCTCTTAGCATGGGAGAGGATAGATATCTGCTTGGGATAAGGATATCCTTAGATCTAATTTTGCTATAAATCAATAATTGTAAATATGTTTTTTCGAGTAAATTGCTATCAACTTTCACGAGAAAGCCTTTAGTGTTGGGCATGCGGACCTCTGTAAGATTGTTATAAGACTTATCGTCTCCTAGAGCTATTTTCCCTATCTGTTTGATCTTCTCAGTATAGTGTCGTAAGAGGGTCGGATTGGTGACATGAATCAGTAATTCTTTAACGAAATTTTGTGTACTTGTGAGATCTGCCAGCTCAGTTAAATCTTTGTCCTTAATATAGTTTGAAAATATGTATGAAAATGCCTCCTGTTTTTTCTCAATGAGCTGGGCCATACGTTCGGGCTCTTTTTGTAGCATTTCATCAATATCCTTGTATGGCACCGAGTTTGTGGCGTAAGGATAAAGATTGAGCTCCGAAGCTAATTTAAATGCTCTGATAACGGCAGCTTGTCCAGCGGTGTCGCTATCAAAGAAAAATAGCATGTTTTTACTTAATCGAGATATACTTTCTAGTTGTTCTTTGGTTAATCCGGTTCCAAGTGGAGCTACGATATTCTTTATGCCATGCTGGTGCGCAGAGATTACATCGGTAGAGCCTTCACATAGAATTGCAAGATCCAATTTCCTGATTTCCTGTCGAGATTCATATTGGGCAAAGAGATTGTATTTTTTGTGGAATATTGGGGTGTCCGGGGAGTTCATATACTTTGGTCCATAATCATTTGTAGGCAAAATCCTTCCTGTGAAACCAATAACCGAACCTTTTGAAGAACGGATTGGGAACATAATTCTGTCATAGAATTTTTCTTTGATTTTTCCCTCTTTATTAACAAAAAGCCCTGAATCTACAAGCTCTTGATTCGTTAATTTTGAACGATTCTTGTTTATATATTCAAGTAATTTGGGATATTTAGGAGCATATCCTATGCCAAATTGTTTTATGGATTCCTGGGAGAACCCTCTTCCTTTAATGTAATCATTAGCCACGGAGTTAAGTTTTAACTCCTGGTAATAATACTTAGTTGCCAAGTAGTTGATCTCCTCTAGTTTTGAGTACTTTGGGTTTTTCTTGTACTGTTTTAACTCAACCCCTGCTTCTTTGGCCAATTTCTCTAAAGCTTCAGTAAAATCAATGTTCTCAATCTTCTGTACAAAGTTAAAGATATCTCCAGTTTCTCCACACCCGAAGCATTTGTATCTTTGTATATCCGGGCTTACGATGAAGGAGGGAGTTTTTTCATTATGGAAAGGACATAATCCGGAGAAATTCTTTCCAGCCTGTCTTAAAGGTACGTATTTTTCTACTACTTGGGCAATGTCGAGCCTATTTTTTATCTCTTCTATTTGATTAGAATCATCCATATACTAATTGATTATAGCATCTTACTAGGGGAAGTTTTATTCGCAACTAAGCGCATCATTAACAATCGTACATGTTATCTCTGCTACACCTGTGGTACTGTTGGTTTCCCAGGCTAATGGTTGATTATTTATAGAAACAATTGTATTACTGGCTCTACCGGTAATAATGTAGAATCTGTTAGTAACATTATATTGTTGCTGTGATGGTTCTACAACTTTTGAAATTTTATTTTGTCCATCTACATCAAGCTTTATCCATGATGCAGAGCCTTTAACTTCTACGTTCAGTGTAAATGTCTTCGGAGTTTCTGTTGTAGTTTCTGTTTGCGTTGGTTTGTTGTAAGTAACTTTCCTTGTTTCTACTGTTTCTAATATATTATTGTTATTCTTTCTTGCTTTTATAGATATTATATTGATTCCCTCGTTTAGAGTAACTTCCTGACTGAAATTACCCTGCGTATCTGGAGTAACAATGATGGAGTTGATCTCTACAATGGCTCCAACTTGAGTATTCCCCTCTACAACGAGTGAATCTTCTGTTATGACGCTATTATCTACAGGAGAGGCTATGGTGAGCCTAGGAGGGCTTTGAAATCGGTATATCTGAAGACCAATGTAGCCCAATATCAATACAAAAAATATTACTGAAAGAATTGTGATTACACTTTTAGGAGTTAAGGTTAGTTTCTTGTAGTTTAACCATATGGGAGTAGCAATTTTACTTTTTGAAGTCTTTCTTTGGGGCTTACTTCTTCTGTACAGAGCTAATACTTTCTCTATATCTAAACCTAAGTATTGCGAATATATCTTTATGAATCCGGTAAGGAAAACCTCCGAATCGAATTTCGAGAAATCATTATTTTCAATATATATGATGAATCTTCTTTGCATCTTAGTCTCCTGTGAGACTAGCTCAATGGAGCGTCCAAGTGACTCTCTTTTCTTCTTTAAAATCTCTCCAGCTGTTATCATACTGGCAATTGTACTACTTATTCATCAATTCCGTCACTACTGTCATCAGTTTTAAGAATTTGACTTGCGGAAGAGACCAGTACTTGTCTTGGTTTACTACCATCCTGAGGACCAATTGCGCCGGCATCGTAGAGCTCATCTATTATTCTCGCGGCTTTGTTGTATCCGATCTTCATCTTTCTTTGAAGGAATGAAGAAGATGCCTTTTGATTTGCAATTACAATGTCTAATGCTAATGGGAAATCAGGATCTCGTTCAGTACTATTATTTCCTGCTGCAGATGATGAAGAACTCCCTTTCTCTATGGCTTGTGCTAGGTCCTCAGAGTATTTAATATCTTCCTCTGTGACTTGATCCTTGATTGCAGCTATGACGTTTTCGCTATCCTCTGTGGAAGTAAATGAACATTGGATTCTTACCGGTTTAGGAGTACTTTGATCTTTAAACAACATATCTCCATTCCCCAGAAGTGTCTCTGCACCTGTATCATCAAGTATAACTCTAGAATCCATAGCTGTTGCTACGGCAAATGCCATTCTTCCTGGGACATTAGCTTTGATTAAACCAGTGATTACGTTTACAGTAGGTCTTTGAGTTGCAAGTATTAAGTGTACGCCAACAGCTCTTCCCATCTGTGCTAATCTCTGAATCTTACTTTCCACATCAACACCGGAGGTGAGCATCAAATCTGCCATTTCATCTATAACGACAATAATGTAAGGCATTGCGGTATATCCTAAAGCCTTATTATATTCAGTTAATTTTTTAACATGTGTCTGCTTCAATTGTCGGTATCTTCTCATCATTTCATCAATTGTCCATTGAAGAGCATTAACAACAAGCTCCATATCAGTAATAACGGGATTTAATAAATGAGGAATCCCATTGTATGCTGCCATCTCAACGCCCATCTTAGGATCAATCATGATGAATTTTACCTCGTCTGGGGTTTTAGTCATCAAAAGCCCGGTAATTAAGGAGTTGATAGCCACTGATTTACCAGTACCAGTAGCACCTGCGACTAAGAGATGTGGGATCTTGTTTAAATCCCTGATTGTGGTCTTTCCAGTAATATCTTTACCAAGAATTAATGGTAATTCATACCTGTCTGCTTCTTGTCTTAGTTTCTTAATCATATCTCTGGTATATACATAGTTTGGAGTTGGGTTTGGAATTTCAACACCAACAAATGATGTCCCAGGAATAGGGGCTTCAACTCTTACGCAAGATGACTGTGATGCAAGTGCTAAGGCGAGATCGTTGCTCAGATTTTTAATTCTAGATACCTTAATACCTACAGTTATAGCTAAGGAAAATCGTAAAACAGTTGGCCCTACAGCTATTTCTACTACTTTAGCAGGAATACCAAAGTTCTTAAGGGTGGTTTCGATAACGGTGGCTTTAGCTCTGTAAAGCTTCTCATCTTGTTTTTGAACCTCTCCTTCTTGTAATACATCTATGCTTGGGAATATCCAATTCGTAAACCGAGGTCTTTGTGGTTCAGCTAAGTCATCTGTCTTAGCTTGTGGATTTGGAATATCATCAGGAAAGCTATCTTCTTGTGGAGTTTTAATCTCTGGCGCATGGTAAACTTCTTCTTCTTTCTTGTTATCTTCGCCATACATTCTAATTTCTGGTTCTTTGTTTAATTCTGTGCCAGCAATATTCATACCTGGATTATCATTATTATCATTCTCAATTCTAAATCCAGAAAAAAGATTTGCAAAACTAAATTTCTTTTCTTTTTCACCATCTTTTTTGATTGGAGTTTCAACAAATTCTAAGATTTGCTCCATGGTTGTACCAGTTATTAAGGAGAATGCGACTATGAGAAGAACTAATACAATAGCGATTTCCAAGAAATTCCCAAAAGTCCCATTTAATGCAAGATGGAGCATTTTCCCTAATTCTCCTCCCGCACCTCTTAACGCATCCGAATTGTTTAATTGCTCTGCTGTTTGCCAAAAAGAAAGTAAGGTGCTTAAACAGGTTGAAAAAAGTAACAATCCAACTACTTGGCGTAAAGATTTAAATCGCTTACTTTTGGTTAATAAAAAGAAGGATATATATATGAGTAAAATACCCCAAGATATTGCAGAGTATCCTAACTGAAGGGTAAGGGTATCAAAGAGTACAGATTGTTGTGGTATGAATGGTGAGAGTCCAACTGTTAAACCAAGCAAGAAAAGGGCTATCCCTATGAGGATTTTAATCTCACCGCTTTTAATTGTGATGGGCTCTTTTTTCTTTTTTCTGGGCATTTGTAGTATATGATAAAGTAAATTTGAGATTTTTACAAAGTACATATATACCATACTATACTTATGATTTTAAGTGAATAGTGAAAAACATGCTAAAAACCTTTGACTAATACCATTAATTATGGTAATATCCTTCGAGTTCCTAAGTTTTTGCTTTACAAAGCGGGATTTTTTAATGGTTCGCAGGAATCATTCCGCCGCTTGATAGCAAGAGTAATATGTTATAACATTACTAAATAATCGTCTTATGATCAAACCTCAAAGTAATAGGTCCGGTAGAATAGATTTGGGACTAGGATATTCCTCAGGCACAGACTTCCCAAGTCTAATTGAAGCTCAAAATGCTTCATTTAACGATTTCTATGCCAATGGATTTCAAAGACTCTTCACTAAGATCAATCCGGTTAAGGATACAATGGAGAAGATGTGGACTTTGGAGTTCAAAGATTTTAGATTTGGTAAAGCATACAGAACTGTAGAAGAGGCAATTGCTAAAGGTCTTTCTTACGAAGTGCCTGTATATGCTAAAGTTCAACTTTTAAACAACAAGACAGGTGAGATTAAAGAGCAAGAGATTTTCATTGCTGATCTCCCAATTATGACCGTAGATGGTGTATTTGTGTTTAATGGTGTCAGAAGAGTCGTTACACACCAGATTGTTAGAGCAGAAGGTGTATTGTACGAAGTAGATGAAAAATTACCATACAGAACATTGCACAAAGTTAGATTAATGCCTGGTATTGGACCATGGTATGAGATAGATACTAACAGACACAATGTAATTTCAATGAGAGTTTTGCCAAAGAGACCTAAGGTTTTGATTACAGAACTTCTAAGAGTCTTCGGATGGGAGTCAGATGATGAGATTAGAAAATTGTTCGCAGATGTAGATACAGATGAAGAGAATAAATATATTGAAGCAACATTAGCAAGAGATTTCACAAAGAGTAAGGAAGAAGCAGTTATCAGTATTTACAACAAACTAAGACCAGATGAATCAGTCACTATAGATAGTGCTGAGAAATATATCAAGAGTAACTTCTTCAATGTAAGAAAGTTTAATCTTGGAAAGATAGGTAGATACCAATTAAATAGAAAATTAGGGACATCATATAACATCGATAATCCTGACGAGGTGATGCTTTACCCTAAGGATATAGTTTTGATTGTTAAGAGATTAATCCAGACAAACAATGGAGCAATTCCTGCTGATGATATCGATCACCTATGTAACAGAAGAATTAGAAGTGTTGGTGAAATTTTGGAAAGACAATTAATTGCAGGTATCGGAAGATTAGAAAAGAATATCAAAGACAAGATGAGTTTGTATGGTCAAGATGCTAAGGTTACCCCATCTATGTTAGTTGGAACGAAACCAATTGCAGCTTCCATTCAGTCATTCTTTGGAGCAAATGCACTATCAAGCTTCATGGATCAGACCAATATCCTTTCTGAATTAGAAAATAAGAGGAAAGTAACCGCGGGTGGTCCTGGTGGTATCACAAAAGAGAGAGCAACTTTCTCAATTCGTGAAGTCCATAACTCACATTACTCAAAATTTGACCCCGTAACAAGTCCAGAGAGTGCAAACATTGGTGTTGTTACACAGCTCGCAATGTTAGCTAGAATAAATGAATTTGGATTCTTAGAAGCACCATACAGAAGAGTATTAAAAGTTGTTAAGAACAACAAAGCAGTATTAGAAGGAAGAATTCTTTCTGAAGATGTTATGTCTGGAAAGAAAACAATTGCAAAAGCAGATACTACAATAGATAAGACTTTGGCAGAAAAGATATCAGCAGAAAAAGAAATAAAAGAAGTTAAAGTAAAATCATTCATCTCTGATGAGGTTGTTTACTTTGACGCTATGGATGAAGAAGGATTCTACATCTCTTCTGCAACAGTTAAGACTGACGAGCAAGGAAATATCACAGATAAATTGGTACCAGTAAGACACAAAGGAGACTTTGTATTAGAAGATGTTACAGCGGTTGATTTCGTAGATGTATTAGCAGGTCAGCAAGCAGGTCTAGGTATGGCATTGGTTCCATTTGTGTCACACAACGACGCAATGAGAGCGTTAACAGGTGCTAACCAGCAAAGACAGGCTGTTCCTTTGATTAAACAAGAGAGTCCATTAATTGGTACCGGAATGGAAGAGACAGTTGCAAGACAATCCTCATGGGGTGTCTATGCTGAAGATGATGGAGAAGTTTACTACGTTGATGCTAAGAAGCTTTCGATTAAATACAAGAAGTTAGGTCTTAGAGACTATGATTTGATCTCATTCTACAGAAGTAATGATAATACCTGCTTTACACAGAAACCAGTACTTAACGCAGGGGACAAGTTCAAAAAAGGCGATGCATTAGTTGATGGCCCTACAATGATCAATGGTGAGCTATCATTAGGAACAAACTTGAAAGCCGCATTGATGTTCTACGAAGGATATAACTACGAGGACTCAGTAATCATTTCTGAAAGAATTGTTAGAGATGACCTACTAACCTCTATACACGTCAGAGAGCATACCGTTCAAGTTAGAGACACTGAGTTAGGAGCAGAAACAATTACTGCAGATATCCCTCATGTGAATGACAGAATTCTACAGAAGTTGGATATGCAAGGTATTGTTAGAACTGGTGTTAAAGTTAAGGCTGGAGATATCCTTGTAGGTGTAGTTGCACCAAGAGGAGAAAAAGAATTAACAGCTGAAGAGCGATTACTTAGAGCAATCTTCGGAGAATCTGCAAGCGATGTTAGAGATAACTCACTGCGAATGCCTCACGGAGAAGAAGGAATAGTCGTCAGAAGCCAGATTCTTTCTGCAGACAAGGGAGACAAATTACAACCGGGAGTATTACATGAAGTTAAGGTATGGGTTGCAGATACAAAACAAGTAGACTTCGGAGACAAATTAGCAGGAAGACACGGAGACAAAAACACAATTGCAGCAATAAGACCTATTGAAGATATGCCATTTACGCAAGATGGAGAACCTGTTGATATTGTTTTGACACCAACATTCCTAAAAAGAATGAACATGGGTCAGGCAGCCGAGATTCACTTTGGTAGATATGCAAAGATGTTGAACGAGAAATTAGCATTCCCAATCTTTGAAGGTGAGAACTTAGAATGGTTGAAACAAGAATTGGCAAAAAAAGGAGAAAAGATGGATCAAAAGGTAGAACTTTTTGATGGAAGAACAGGAAAGAAATTCCCTAACAAGATAGCTGTAGGTATTAAATATGTATTGAAACTACATCACATTGCTGATGAGAAGGTACATGCTAGATCTACAGGACCATACACCGCAGTTTCTCAACAGCCACTTGGTGGAAAAGCACAGATGGGTGGACAGAGATTCGGAGAAATGGAAGTCTGGGCATTAGAAGCACACAGTGCACCTTATGCTCTACAGGAAATGTTGACAATCAAATCAGATGACATTAAAGGAAGATCTGCAGCTTACAAAGCTATCATCCATGGGGACAAGATAGAGAATGTAAACATACCAGAATCATTCAAAGTATTAATCAAAGAGCTAAACGCACTTTGCTTGAACTTAGACTTAATTTCAAACAATTCTTCGAGAGAAGTTGAGGAGGTAACAAATGAAGAAGCAAAATAACAGACAAGGATTAAAAGACTTTGATGTCTTAAGATTAACATTGGCTTCATCTGACCAGATCTTAGATTGGTCATATGGTGAGGTAACAAAGGCAGAGACAATTAACTACAGAACTTTCAGAGCAGAACCAGATGGACTTTTCTGTGAGAAGATCTTTGGTCCTACCAAAAACTATGAATGCTATTGCGGTAAGTACAAGAAGATCAGGTATAAGGGGATTGTTTGTGACAAGTGCGGAGTAGAGGTAACAACTTCTGATGTAAGAAGAGAGAGAATGGGCCATATTGAATTGGCTGTACCTGTTGCACACGTATGGTTTGCATATGGTATTCCTAACAAGATGTCTATTGTCTTAAATATCTCACACAAGAAATTACTCTCCGTAATATACTACACGAGGTATATGGTAGTTGAAGTAGAAAAAGATAAAAAAGCAGAGATAGTAACTAAAGCTGAAGATTTACAAAAACAAGAAGTAGAAGCTTTGAATGCTGAATTAGAAGCAGAATTAAAGGCTACAGATGAAATGTTTACAGCAGAAATTAATAACAGTAAGAAGAAGAGCAAAGAAAAGACAAATGAATTTAAAGCAAGTCAGTTAGAGCATAAGAGAAATCAAGCTTTAGCAAAAGTCAGAAAAGAGTATGCAGAAAAAGAAGAGCAATTAGATGCATTCTACGTAAAGATCTTTCAGACAATCGAGAAATTGAAAGTTGGAACAGTCTTAAGTGAAGATGAATATATGAATATGGAAGAGAGAGACCTTCTCTTCTTTAAAGCATTGATGGGAGCTGAAGCTGTTAAAGAAATGCTTCAAAATATGGATATTGAGAAAGAGATAAAGAAATTAAGAAAAGCAGTTGAAAAGGAAAAAGGTGAAAAGAAGGCTGCAACAATTATTAGAATTCAATATCTTGAAGGATTTAAGAAGAATACAATTGATCCAAGTTGGATGATTATAGATATTCTTCCTGTTCTTCCTCCAGAGTTGAGACCTATTATCCCTCTATCAGGTGGTAAATTTGCTACATCAGACTTAAATGATTTGTACAGAAGAATCATTAATAGAAATAATAGATTGAGAAGACTTATTGAGATAGGTGCTCCTGACGTTATCTTGAGAAATGAAAAAAGAATGTTACAGGAATCTGTAGATGCATTAATAGATAACTCACATAGACCTTCAAAGGCTATGATGAACAACAAGCGATTACCATATCAGTCATTAACAGATGATCTTAGAGGTAAAAAAGGATTGTTTAGAAAGAACTTACTTGGAAAACGTGTTGACTACTCAGGTCGTGCAGTTATTGATGGAGATCCAAGTCTAAAATTTGATCAGTGTGGTTTGCCAAAATCAGTTGCATTAGAAATGTTCAAACCATTTGTTATTGCAAAACTTTTAGACAGGGAGATAGCTCCAAATATTAGAATGGCGAAAGAGATGATCGAAGAGCAGGAAGATATCATATGGGATCTCTTAGAAGAGGTAATCAAAAACAAACCTGTATTACTTAATCGTGCTCCAACTTTACACAAATATAGTGTACAAGCATTTTACCCTAAGTTGGTGGAAGGTGAAGCAATCAGAATTCACCCATTGGTATGTAAAGCATTTAATGCTGACTTCGATGGTGACCAGATGGCAGTACATATCCTCTTAACCGAGGAGGCAAGAGCTGAGGCTGAGAGAGAAATGATGTCCTCAAAGAACATCATAAATATCTCTAACGGTCAAATCTTAGCAAGTCCTGCAAAAGATATGTTGTTAGGCTTCTACCTCATGACAGATTTGTATGAGAGCAAGAAACCAAGAATATATTCAAGTGCTGCAGATGCTATCAGGGCATATGAAAGAGATACAGTAATAGATATTAATGAAGAAATCATTGTAAGAATAAAGGGTGAAGATATCAAAACTTCTGTTGGAAGAGTAATATTCAATACAATTCTTCCTGAAGATTATGGATTTGTAAATGAGAGAGTAAATAACAAGACGGTTAATAACATCATTGATGATATTAAGAATTCTAAACCAATGGAGGTTGTTGTAGAACTTTTGGACAATATGAAATTGTTAGGTTTCAAATATGCTACAGATCTAGGATTCTCATTTGCTATGGAAGATTGTAACCTAGACTTCGATATGGAGAAAGAGATGAAGAAGATGGAAGAGAAAGATGAACAGTTACAAGAGAATTACCTACAAGGTTTGATGACAAAGGCTGAAAAGATAAATATCTCTACAACTATGTGGGATGACTTCGCAAATGAATTAGCAGATGAGGCATGGACAAAGTTAGACAAACACAACTCTGTATACGAGATGGTAGAATCTGGTGCAAATGGTGGTAAGATTCAGGCAAGACAGGTTTTGACTATCAAGGGTGTTGTTAGAGATTCAAGAGGTAACTGGGTACCAATGCCAATCAAGAGTAACTATAGAGATGGTCTTGGAGCATTTGAATACTTTGTAGCTGCAAATGGTGGAAGAAAAGGTATTGCAGATAGATCCCTTAAGACTTCATCTTCTGGTTACTTAACTAGAAAATTGGTAGAAGTCGCTCATGATGTAATCATCAGAGAAGACGACTGTGGATATGATGGTGAAGGTATGGTTATGAATAGAGCTGATGACAGAAGAATCTCTTACACAGACAGATTGTTCGGAAGAACATTGGCAAAAGATGTTGAGATTGATGGAAAAGTAATAGCTAAGAAGAATGAATCCATTACCAAAGCAATTGCAAAGTTAATTGATGAATCAAAAGTAGAGGAAGTCTTCGTAAGATCTCCAATGCTATGTACATCTCCATTAGGACTTTGTAAGAAGTGCTATGGATTAAACTTGGAGAACGGAATGGAAGTAGAGATGGGTAAAGCAGTAGGTGTAATTGCAGCTCAATCAATTGGAGAACCAGGTACACAGATGACTATGCAGACCTTCCATAAGGGTGGTGTTGCTAAGGTCGATATCACACAGGGTCTTCCAAGAATTGAGGAGTTGTTTGAAGCTAGAACACCAAAGGCAGAAGCAGATATATCTTCCTTAACAGGAAAGGTACACGTAGATATAGCTGAGGATGAATCTGCAACCATTACAATCGTCGGAGAGAAAAAATTGCCTAGATACTATGTCATCTCTAAGGCTAAAAAAGTAATCGTTGAAGATGGTACAGAGGTAAAAGCAGGTCAATTAATGTTCATAGATGTAGACGAAGTTGAGAAACAAGCTCCATTTGATGGAAAAATTACATTGGATAGTGGAATCTTAACATTGGAAGGTGTTGCTAAAGCAGAAGAAGTAGTTACTGTACTTCCAGGTGTCACAATTCTCGTCCAAGATGGAGATAATGTGAAGGCAGGACAGCAACTAACTGAAGGTTCAATTGATCCTAAGAAGTTAGCTGACACTGCAGACATATTGACTGCACAGAAATATATCCTTGACGGAGTACAAAAGGTATTCAATGAGCAAGGTGTATCAATCGATGACTTACATATTGAGATAATACTAAGACAGATGGCAAGACTTGGAAAAGTCGTAGACTCTGGAGATACAGATTACTTAGTAGGTTCATTGGTAAATAGATTCTTGGCAGAAGCAAAGAACAGTCTAGTTTCTGATCAAGGTAAGAATAAAGCTTTAATAATCCCAAGAATGTTAGGTATAAAAACCTCATCCTTAAATACCGAAAGTTTCTTGTCTGCAGTCTCCTTCCAGGAGCAAGTCAGAGTTTTGACAAGTAACGCAATCCTCGGTAAGACGGACTTCTTGAGAGGAATGAAAGAAAATGTAATCATCGGAAGGTTAATCCCTGCAGGTGAGAGCGCAGCAGTTCCAGATATTAGAAATTTGGAAGAGCTTAATTTTTAGTTGAATTTGTTATATAATACCGACCATGCCAACAATAAACCAATTAATAAGAAAACCTAGGAAATCTAAAAGTAAGAAGACAAAGTACATTGCATTAGCAACAAACTTTAATCCTCTTAAAAATAGATATGCAAGAGAAAACAATCCTTTTAAAAGAGGAGTGTGTTTACAGGTTAAAACAATGACACCTAAAAAACCAAACTCTGCATTGAGAAAAGTAACTAGAGTTAGACTTTCTAATGGAATGGAAGTAACAGCTTACATCCCAGGTGAAGGCCATAACCTACAAGAGCACTCAGTTGTCTTAGTCAAAGCTGGAAGAAAAAGGGACTTACCAGGTGTTAAATACATTGTAGTAAGAGGTAAGTATGATACAGCAGGTGTACAAGGTAGAAAGAAAGCTAGATCCAAGTACGGTGCTAAAGGAAGTAAAGATTCCGAATAGATTTAATTAATAGAAAGTAATTATGAGAGGAAAAAGAGCAAAGAGAAAAATACAAATCGGAGACAAGAAATACGGTAACGTAGTAATCTCTAGATTGATAAATAAAGTAATGCAAGATGGCAAAAAATCTACAGCTGAGGAATTAGTGTATTCTGCATTGGAGAATGGTGCTAAGAAAGTTAAAGAAGAAGATATAAATGTATTCTTTAACAAGGCTATAGATAACATCAGACCTGCATTAGAGATCAAAGCAAGAAGAGTAGGGGGAGCTAACTATTCCGTCCCTATGCCAGTATCTCCTAGAAGACAGGAAACACTTTCCGTTAGATGGATTGTAGATAGCGCTAGAAAGAAATCTGGAAAGAATTTTGATACTATCCTTATGGATGAATTTGTAGCAGCATTTGGTGGTGAAGGTGATGCAATGAAGAAGAAGATGGATACTGAGAGAATGGCAGAAGCTAATAAAGCATTTGCACATTTTAGATGGTAATCTAGTTCATAAATGTTTGAAATTGAAGGAGGGCGAAAGCCCTCTTTTATTTTGTACTCTCTATTCTCTCCCAGCCAGCTTTTCCCATATCCTTTCTTAGAATGACTCTTTCCCAAAGTATCTTAATCCAAGTAATCAATCGCACGGGGAACAATCCTATGGACCATATAAATTCACGGAAGTTTTTTGCATACTTAAATACATAGAATGCGTAGGGAAGTTCAATAAAAAAACTTCTACTCTGTTTATCCTTTTTAAATATCCCAAACCTTTCCAACTGTTTGAATCCTCCTAAAGATCTAACCTTTTGCTTGAAATAGTCCTTAAGATTGGTAGGGTACTTAACATAACATATCGCCTTAGGAGCATAGGCTATATTCATCCCCATGTTTCTTAAGGTATATGAAATATATGCATCGTCAGAAAGGACATTTGCGGGGATATCAAATTTGAGATTTCTAATGGCCATAATATATCCACTCATAGGGAAGAAAGTATCTCCACTTACATAGTAATCTTTACCTTCCATTTGTTGCATAGTTTTGCTTCTTCTGTGATCAGCCGCATCAGACAATAGGTGTCCCCAGTATCCAAATGCTGTGTCTCGTGTATCTTGTGATTGAGGTCTGCCACTAACTCCACCAACACTCTCATTCTCAAATGGCTTTATTAGCTCTGCTACGGCGTTACGCTCAAAGAATGTATCTCCGTCGGTTAGTACAATGGTATCGCCTTTTGCCTTTTCTAGGGCCATCTTAAGCGCTGTAGGCTTGCCTTTGTATGGGTCTATTAGGTGTCGATACTCCTTTTTTGATAGCTTAAGCTCATTAGCGGCTTTTCTGCCCGCCTTTAAGGTTAACTCATCTGGAGAGACCTGAATAATTTCGAAAGGAGAGGTGATGCCCGAATATTTTCTATCTGCAATGCATTTGATACATTTTCCTATGGTTTTTGGTTCTTTAAGCGAAGCAATAATTACACTAATCATAGGTAATTATATATGTTTATAAGATATAGGGAAAGACTATTATGCTTTTACTTCTTCTGCAGGGACTTCGGCTGTAGCAGCCTCTGCACCCTCAACAGGAGCAGTCTCGACAGGAGCAACAACAACTTCTTCTTTCTGAAGTTCTGTAATGGTAACGATAGTAGCTTGTTCAAGATCCTTGTTTATCAACTCCATACCCTTTGGAAGTTTAATATCGTGCACACCAATTATTTGGCCTGGGTGATCTAAACCTGAGATATCAACAGTTATAGCAGGGACAAGATCAACCAATTTACATCTGACATCAATGTCAGAAAGTACCTTAACCAAGATACCAAGGTTATTCTTAACTGCTGGGGATATACCAATAACTTCAAAAGGAATAGAGAAGACCATCTCTTTGTTTTCATCAATTTCAAAGAATGCTATGTGTCTAATTACGTCTGTTACAGGATTTAAATCAACATCTTTAACTAATACCTTTGATGTTTTGTCTCCAATCTTTGCTTCAAAGATTGTGGTTGATGTTGCTACTCTGACTAATTTCTTACCTGCGGATGCATCTATTTGTAAGTTTGTAGAATCACCTTTAGCATTGTACAGAACAGCTGGAATGAATCCCATGTCTAAAAGGTTCTGACTTTTCTTTCCTAGAAGCTCTCTTTTTTCTAATGTTATTGTTTCCATGATGAGTAGGAGTATATCAAAGAATAGGGGTTTTGACAATAATAAATACGGATAATTATACCCCTTGACGTTATATATTTCTTACCATATACTTTAGCACCTAACCTTAGTATCTGCTAAAGTGGATATAACAGAAAGACAAAAAGCCATACTCATGGCAATAATTAAAGAGTTTATGGGAGATGCCGAAGAGGTCGGATCATTGTCGTTGGTTGAAAAATACAACCTTGGCGTAAGCTCCGCAACCATTAGAAATGAAATGGTTAAATTAATGCAGTTAGGATTATTAGAACAAACACATTCTTCATCTGGAAGACTCCCAACAGATCAAGCTTTAAGACTCTATGTAAGTGAAATGCTTGGAAGAAATGCAGCAAATCCATTAATGAGTATAGAAATTAGACAAGGAATATTTAGGGACAGATTCTCCAAAGACATAGTTATTAAATCAATCTTACATATTCTTTCAAAAGAAACCGACTCAGTAGTTTTTCTCATATTAGATGAAGATATACGATATTACGGGTTGGCAAACATCCTTTCATTTGATGAATTTCAATCAATTGAAAAGATTAGAAGCATAGTAAATATATTGGAAGACGACGTGTTCTTAAAAAACATAACCGAGAAATATTCAGGCTCAGGAGTATCACTCTTGATTGGCGGAGAATCTGGAGTTGGAACATTGCAAAATTGTGCAATGGCTTTCACCAAGATCCCATTCTGGGGAAGAGAGACTGGATATGTAGGAGTATTAGGCTCAAAGCGAATGGATTACTCAAAAGTAATTCCTGCGCTTAAAGAAGTTAAATCCTCATTAGAATCATCCATGTCTGGATGGAGATAACATTACAAATACAAGAATGAAAAAAGAAGTAAAAAACAAAATTGAATGTGAAGAGTGCAAAGAATTAGAACTTAAAGTTGTAAAACTTGAGGATGAAAAGTTGATCATTGAAAATCAATTGAAGAAAGCATTGGCAGATTACCAGAATCTTTCAAATAGCTCAGAAAAGAGAAATGAATTAAGATTCTTCCAAACCAGAAAGAATTTAGCCGAATCTGTAATCCCATCTCTGGACTCATTAACACTAGCTATTGATGCAAGCAAAGATATGAAGTTAGATGAAAATGGAAAATCATGGCTCTCTGGAATTGCAGCAATCTTCCAATCATTGAGTAGATCATTTGAGGACTTTGGCTTGAGACAGTATGTTCCTGAAAAAGGAACTAAGTTTGATCCTAATATACACGAGGCAGTTGCTATGGTTACAGAAGGAACTAGTGGTGAAATATATGGTTTGGCTCAACCAGGCTATATATTAGACAACACAGTCATTCGTCCCGCACGTGTAGTTGTCTCAAAATAGTAATTAAATTTTTATATTAAATATTATGTCAAAAATTATAGGTATAGACTTAGGAACAACTAACTCAGTTATGTCCCTAATGGAGGGTGGAAAACCCGTCGTTATCCCTAATGCACAAGGTGGAAGATTAACTCCATCTGTTGTAGCTATGGATGACAAAGGCGAAACACTTGTTGGTGTTTTAGCAAAGAATCAATCTGTTACTAACCCAGAAGGAACCATTTACTCGGTAAAAAGATTAATAGGTAGATCATGGGATGATCCTGAGGTACAGAGAGATATCAAGCTCTTACCATTTGAAATGAGAAAATCATCTAATGGTGGAGTTGAGGTTAAGATGAAAGATAAATGGTATACACCACAAGAGATATCTGCAAAGATCCTTGGAAAGATGAAAAAGGATGCAGAAGATTTCTTAGGTGAACCAGTAACTGAAGCTGTTATTACAGTACCCGCATATTTCGATGACTCTCAAAGACAGGCTACAAAAGATGCAGGGAAAATAGCAGGTTTAGATGTTAAGAGAATCGTAAATGAACCAACCGCTGCAGCATTAGCATATGGTGTAGACAAAGGTAAGGATGAAAAGATTGTAGTATTCGACCTTGGGGGTGGTACATTTGATGTATCAGTATTGGAAATTGGGGAAGGAGTATTTGAAGTACTCTCTACCAATGGTAATACTCACCTAGGTGGAGATGACTTCGATCAAAGAGTTATAGATTTTCTTGCTGATGAATTTAAAAAGAAAGAAGGAATAGATTTAAGAGAAGATCCAACTGCATTACAGAGATTGAGAGAATTCGCAGAGAAAGCAAAGGTAGAACTTTCAAGTTCAGAGCAGACAGAAATAAATATCCCTTACATCACAGCAGGAGCAAGCGGGCCAAAGCATTTGAAAGAAACTCTAACTAGATCTCAATTAGAGAAATTAGTTGGAGATTTGATTGACTCTACAGAAGAGCCATGTAAGAAAGCGCTTAAGGATGCAGGTTTGAAGATTGAAGAAGTAAATGAAGTATTACTAGTTGGTGGTATGACAAGAATGCCAGCAGTAATAAAAAAAGTTATTGAGATCTTTGGAAAAGAACCAAACAAGGGTGTAAATCCTGATGAAGTTGTAGGCGTAGGTGCTGCAATCCAGGGTGGAGTCTTAGGTGGAGATGTCAAAGATATTACACTCTTAGATGTAACACCATTGTCACTAGGCTTGGAAACTCTTGGTGGAGTCATGACCAAGTTAATTGAAAGAAATACAACTATCCCTGTAGAAAAGAAACAGGTATTCTCAACAGCAGCAGATAGTCAACCAGCAGTAGAAATCCATATCCTTCAAGGTGAAAGAGAAATGGCAGCAGACAATAAGACATTGGGTACATTTGTACTTGATGGTATACCAGCTGCGCCAAGAGGTGTTCCTCAGATTGAGGTTTCATTCTCAATTGATGCAAATGGTATCTTGAATGTAAAAGCTGTAGACAAAGCAACAATGAAAGAACAGAAGATAACCATAACTGCAACAACAGGACTTAAGGATGAAGAAATCGAGAAGATGGTTGAAGAAGCTGCAAAGCATGCAGAGGAAGACAAGAAGAAGAAAGCTAGAGCTGAGAAAAAGAATGAAGCAGATACTCTATGCTTCAGTGTAGAAAAACTTCTCAAAGAAAATGCAGACAAGGTTGAAGAATCTGACAAAAAAGAATTAACTGACAAGTCAGATGAACTTAAGAAGCTCATTGAAAAGGATGACTTCGATGAAAAAGAAGTCGAAAAGAAAACAGAAGAGCTTTCAACCAAGTTGCAGGAAATAGGGAAGAAGATGTATGAAAAAGCAGCTAAAGAAGCTCCAAAGGAAGAATCGAAAGATGAATCTAAAAAGGATGAGGAGAAGAAAGAGGAAAAGAAAGCTGAAGAAGGCGAAGTTGTAGAGTAAAATCTTAGCTTCACTATAAGAAGAGGAGACTGTTGGTCTCCTCTTTTTTTTATGGTAGGATTTATTTACTAAAATATCCAAACTGCCTTGATATGCTTACAGATTCTAAAGCCGTAGAAAAAAGGAAATTAAATATTCCTACGATTCAAAAATATCTATTTTTTGCGATTCTCTTCATTGCACCCTTGGCAATTATTCCTTTCCCTTGGGATTGGACTGAAAGAGGAATGTCCTTACTCATTCTCGGACTCTCTACGATCATAATCAGTCTAGAGATAATCAAACTAATATGGGAAGGGAAAGTTACTTTCTTGAAAAGTGCTTTAGACGGAGGCATTTTGGCTGTATTTGTATCATTACTTCTGTCTACTATCTTTTCAAAAGATCTAAATAGCAGTATATGGGGAACGGATGGAAGACTTGGTTCTGGATTGATAATCTTTGTAACAATATTACTTGTATGCCTATGTGCTAGAACATTCATAAAGAGTATAAAGGATGTTAAATTAGCACTGTTGGCATTTGTAGTTGGCTTTACAGTCACAAATATTTTAAGTGTTCTTTCTTTCCTAGGCGTAAACGTATGGGGATTTGTTCCTGTATATAAAGACCTAAGTCAGGCAGGGTTACCGCTTCTTAGGTCCTCCAAGACTCACCTGTTTATCAACTTTATATTCATGCTAATAAACACGGGATTCATAGCTGACTTCTTCATAAATAGAGAGGGAAAGAAAACAGCTTTTACAATAGCTATTGTTGCCTCTGTTATTTCTGCTATTAATATTTGGATCTTCTCAATTAATCAGGGTATTGGGTTAATCATTTTGTTTATCCTACTCTTAGTAGCACTTTGGTTCTTTGGAATCAAAAAACTAAAGATTACATCTGCAATATCAAAAGATATTCTCATAATGGGGATAGCAATTGTTTTGTTTGTATTGATTCCTACAATCATTTTACAAATCACAGCTCTCCGAACAGTCATTATTCCAAAGAGCATCAATCTTGTAGCTCAGGTTTCGTTGGGCTCTGATGTGTCATGGATAATAGCTGCTTCAGTATTTGTAGCTTCGTTTGGTAGAGGACTCTTCGGGATGGGTGTGGATACGTATTCAATAGCTTACAATCTTTACAAACCTCTAAATCAGAACTTACTTCAATACAATGGTGTCAACTTCTACTATGGCGCTAGTGAATTGTTTACTCAGTTTGCGAATGGTGGGCTGCTTTGGTTACTAGCTTGGGGTTTCTTGGGCTTTGTGATTCTAAGAATGATACGAAGAGATATGGGGAAGATAAGGATATACAAGGAAGAGATAAATAACAGTTGGTTATTAGTAATACTTGATGTAGTTATTCTTTTCATATTCCTCTCATCATTCTTTGCGGTATACAGCGTATTAGTACTTTTGATTTTGTTCGCTATAATTGCATTGAGATCCGTAATATTAGAAATCCTAAGTAAAGGAACAGAGGAAAAGTTTGTAATTAAACTTTGGACGGCAAATCTTAAACCTGGAGACGAAACAGGAAAGGCGACATACAATTTAAGTGTTGTGCTTTCCATAGTTGTTGCTTGCTTAGGATTAGGAACTTTGGGGCTGTGGATTTCAAAGACAATAGCAAGCGCATATTTGCTTAAAGCTGAATCATATACTGTAGAACAAAACGCTAAGTACAAGGATATAACTCCAACGATTGAACAGAGACAGACATTTATCAATTCGATGACATATTACTACGCAACGGCATCAAAATTTGATGGAAATAATCCATTGATGAATAGAAAGACAGGAGCTATGTATTTGGAATTAGTAGGGATCTCTGCTGAGAAATATTCAAAAAATGGGGGTGATCCAACAGCAAATGCTTCTTTAATTAGTGACGTAGGGAAATGGAAGAACTATGCATTAGACTATACCCGAAGAAGTATAGATATAAATCCTGCGGTATATTCTAACTGGGAAACCAGGGCACAAGTATATATGGGTTTAGTAGGAATGGGATTCAAAGACTATGCATCGGATTCTCTATATTCACTTCAGAAAGCGGCTGAATTAAATCCACTAAACTACGATTTATATTACAGCGAGGCTCAGGTATATCTCATAAATGGGGATAAGGATTCTGCGCTTTCATCACTAACCAAGGTATTGAGTATTAATGCTCAGCATGTACCTTCGTTGATGCTGGCTGCGGATATAAATAATCAAAAGGGGAATACTGCAGTATATGAGTCATATCTAAAAGCCGCAAAGAAGATTCTTGAAACTACATCTCAGACTAATACAGAGGTATACAAACAGATAACAGATAAACTTAATGAGATGGCTGCAAAGACCACCACTACGGAGACAGTACAGTAGAAAGGTAGTAGGGTTTTCCTCTAAACATACATAAGGCATTCACTATGGTATCCATTCCATAGTGGATCTTAATAATTTGTGTAATCTTTTCTAATGTATTTCCAGTAGTTATAACATCATCGACTATTGTTATACTTTTGTATTGAAGGAGAGGGTTAGGTGAAGAATTTTTAATATAAAATGGATTCTGCTTCGATTCATATCTTTCCGCCTTGTTCTTGTTTGCTTGGTGAGTACTAGAATTCCTACAACAAATTAAATCGATCTTAACATCCAATTGGAATTTCCTACCTACTTCATCTGCAATACATTCCATTTGATTAAAACCTCGTTCATTCTTCCTCAAAGTGGAAATAGGAACTGGAACCAATAGGGAATCTTTGAGATTACATTTAAATGAAGATTTCTCTATAGCACATACGAAAAGATCTGAAATGATCTTAGATACCTCTTGTACATTCTTGTATTTGTATAGCTTTAAAATACCAGAAGACATTCTACTGTACTCCCAAGCTACAAATACTTTGTCTAACGAATAACGCTTTTTGCATTCAAGATGTGATGCATACGAGGGTGAAAGCCTTCGGCAAATATAGCATTCTGGGAGATTCCTCTTCAGTAGCTTTTGACAATCATCACATATATAATTACCGTACCTTTTACATATACTACACATACGAGGAAAGAGAAAATCAAGCAAAGAAATATTCATAGATATATACTAGAGTAGTAATATTAAAAAGAGGTTAATTGATAAAAGAGACAGTTTAAATTATGATATTAGTCGCATAACTTGCACGAGATTAAAATGAAGAAACTCGCTTTAAATAGGAATGGAATCTTTTTTGTAATGAGTATATTGCTCGTTACAAAAATATTAGGGTTTATAAAATTAAGAACAATTGCCCAACTCTTCGGTGCTACTCATGAATTAGATATATTTTGGGCTGCATTTACTATTCCAGATATGCTTTTTACCATCTTGGTCGCAGGATCTATCAATGCTGCCATAATTCCAATATTCTCAGAAGTATTCTATAAAGAAGGAAAAGAAAGACTAGATAATTTTTTCAATCATCTTAGTCTGATAATATCGGGCATCTGTGCTTTTATAGCGTTGATTTTCTTCATCTTTGCTCCACAAATAACTAGCCTAATTACGAATTCAACAGTATTACAGAATGCTTTAAACTTCTCTCAGAATATAAATACAGCTGATTATGACATGTTCGTGTATTTAACCAGGATTATGTTACTCTCACCAATACTCCTTGGTTTTAGTAGCATCATAACTGCATATCTACAGGTTAAGAAACAATTCTTCACTACATCTTTAGCCCCGCTTTTCTATAATTTAGCATTAATAATAGGACCAGTAATTTTTGTTGTATTTGGGAAGATGGGAGTGGAAGGAATCGCAATATCCGCAGTTCTAGGCTCATTACTTCATCTTTTAGTTCAACTCCCTTCGTTCATCTCAAGCTATGGAAATAGATACTCATTCTCTTTGAGCACCATAAAGGCTGCATTTAAGGATTCAAAAGTGATTAAAGCAGTTAAGTTAGCAATCCCAAGAACAATTGGAATCATAGGAGAGCAAATTAACACAGTCGTTAACACCTTAATAAGCTTCTCACTAGCTGCTGGAGCACTAAGTTCCTACAGATATGCTCTAAGTCTTCATCAATTCCCAATTAATATCATTGGAAGTGCTGTAGCTCAACTTGCATTGCCAGATTTGGCTCAGCATAGTGATCCTGAACACAGAGAACAATTCAAAAAGATATTTAATTCTTCGGTTCAGTTCGCGTTGTATCTTGTACTTCCAATCATCGCAATCTTTGTAGTCTTAAGACTTCCAATTGTACGTTTAGTATATGGATCAGGTGCGTTCGACTGGAGAGCAACCATTCTTACCTCATGGTGTCTAATACTTCTCTCATTCTCAATACTTGGGCAAACAATTGACCAAATCATACTTAGAGCTTTCTATGCTTTGAAAGAAACATGGATGCCGTTGATAGGGATTGCCATAAGTATTGTAGTAAATATCGTCATTGCATACCTTCTTACCAACTTCTTTAGTCATTACTATGATTGGAGACCAATCTTAGAACAAATGCTCACACAGATTTCTAATGCAGATGGCGCAGGGTTTATGCATATATTGAAATCCTTCTTCCAAGACTTCTGGAGATGGTCTACCACAAGAGGAGACTCAGATATGGCAGTTGGAGGACTCTCATTAGGCTTAGGTATATCCTATGTATTCGAAGTTGTAATTCTTTACATCTTACTCAACGCCAAAACTAAGATGATTACATTTGCGAATACAGTAAAACCATTCCTGATCAAACTCTTAAATACAGTATTAATGGGTATAGGAATGTATCTGCTTTTCAAGCTCTTTGATTTTAAGCTAGATACTAGTAAAACCATGTATATAATTCTTTTGACTTTAGCTACATCTGCATATGGAGTAATATCATATTGGGTAGGATCAAGAGTTTTCAAAATTGAAGAGGTATATCTCTTTGAAAAGAAAGTGATTGGAATATGGAATAAAGTATTTAGCAAAAAGAAGAATGAAGAAAATACTTAGTGTTTTGTTAGTTATATTCTTAATAATCGTTGGTATATTAGCATATCCTGTAATCTCCTACCTCTTGTGGCAAAAACAGTTTAAATTGCAGATGCCCAATATGAGTTGTATTTCCAATACCTCTGAATTAGTAGCATTGGATGAAAAATTCAAAGACTTTGTTACATCTGAGGAAGATATTAATTTCATAGAACTTTCTACAAATGAAGTACTATCTCTTCTTCAAAGCACAGATATCATAAGTGGGGGTGATGTAAAAGACATATGTATTCAACCAGCCAAGGGTGTTTGGAGCATATATGCGGATATTACTTTACAGGGGATAAATATCCCTTGGATCAAGATTGATGTTGCTAAAGATACCATGGAGACTGCTCAATTGTATGTACAAAACATATCCATTGGAAACATCTTAGTACCTGAGAATATGTCTGAAAATATTAAAACACAATTGAACAAAGGTATTAGCGATGCGCTAACTTTGGTGAATGAGAATAATTTCCTAGGAAGAAAGATTCAAAATATTGAGTTGCTAAATGACAAAATAGTAGTAAAGGGAATACTTTAGTAATGGCTTTTGAATCTCTCATAATATGCTAATATAGTTGAATGGAACTGAAAAAAAGCGGAATAATATTCTTGTGTGCTATAGATGTCATTGCCCTGTCCGTCCTAGCTTTCATGGTTTCCTCTATTCCATCCTACAATGAACCAGTATTGCTATCTGAGAATACTAATACAGAGATCACGGATAATTCAAAGGAAGTTCTAGGCGTAACTGAAGAGGCTTCCCATACACTCGATCTTGAAATCTGTTGTACTGTCAACTGTTTAACCATTGCTTCTGAAACATCCGAAACATTCTTTAAGGATGGCGAAATAGATAAGTCTGTATTAGATAAATATGTTAAAGAAAATATATCCCCATTTTTTGAAAATACTTCGGGTGGAAAGATTCTTGTTAGTAACAAAAATGGAGAATTCCAATCTTGGAGAAGTGACAATAGGGTAGACCTCACCGGATTGACAGATAAAATACATGATGCATTGCTAAATTCACAGCCTAGTTTGATTCTTGAAAAGAAAAATCTTCCGGGAACAGATGGAACATATACAACAAAATATATTGAAGTTGATAATTCTGCACAAAAGCTATTTGTTTGGACAGCTGGAGATGTTGTAAGAGAAATAAATTTGTCTGGCCCAGTATATGGATTTCAGGTATATGGAGTATTTCCAATCATTGACAAAGGAATTGAACCAATCGCGCCAGGTGGAAAACGTATGCCATATTGGATGGCATTCTATCGATCTGTAAGACAAGATTCTTGGTATGGATTGCATGCTTTAATTTGGTGGTATGACGGTACAGGGAATAAGGTATATGAGAAGCTTTCGAACATTGGTACTCGACAAAGTGCGGGATGTATAAGGATGCTGTTAGAAGATGCTAAATACCTTTATGACAATTTTGAAAAAGGAGATTTGATACTAATTCACGAATAAGTAAAGATATTTTTTTGTTGTTAAGTCTTGACTTCTCAACTGACTATGATAAAATTTTAGCAATCGTTAATTTAATCTGCTAACCATTATGTCTACAAAACCAACAATACAGCCCCTCGGAAAACGAGTATTAGTGCAGCCTGATGAACTTGAACAAGTTACCAAAGGTGGGTTAGTTCTTCCTCCAAGTGCAAGTGATGACAAAAGACCTGCAACAGGAATTGTACTTACTTTAGGTACTGGAAAAAGAAAAGGTGAAGATATCAAATTTGATGTAAAAGTTGGAGACAAAGTATATTTCAAAAAGTACTCTCCAGAAGAGATAGAAGTTGAAGGTAAGAAATATTTCTTACTTGATACTGATGATATTCTCGCAATTTTAAAATAACTTAAGTTTTAACCAGTACTCATATGTCAAAATCAATCATATACAATGAAGAAGCAAGAAAAGCCCTCAAAGCGGGCGTAGATACCATATCCAATGTTGTTAAAGTAACATTAGGCCCTAAAGGTAGGAATGTTGCCATAGCTAAAAGCTTTGGTTCTCAAGTAATTACCAAGGATGGTGTAACAGTTGCAAAGGAAATTGAAGACAAAGATCCATTTAAGAATGTTGGTGTAGAGATGATTAAAGAAGCATCAAACAAAGTAAATGAATTGGCTGGAGATGGTACAACCACAGTTGCAGTCCTTGCTCAGGCTATAGCCAATGCAGGATTCAGAAATGTATCCGCAGGTGCAAATCCAATTGCAGTAAAAAGAGGTTTGGACAAAGGTGTTGATATGATAGTTGCAGAATTAAAAAAATCTGCAAAGAAAATCTCAAAAAAGGAAGAAATTTCTCAGGTTGCAACAATCTCTGCAAATAGTGATAAAGAATTGGGAGAGATGATTGGTGGGGTATTTGACAAGGTTGGTAAGGATGGAGTTATAACCGTTGAAGAAGCAAAAGGTTTTGCTGATGAGGTTGAATATACAGAAGGCATGGAATTTGATAACGGATATGTAAGTGCATACTTTGTAACAGATAGAGAAACATTGGAAGCAAGTATGGAAAATCCATATATCTTTGTTACTGACAAAAAGCTTTCAAACTTACAAGATATTCAAGCAATTGCAGAGAAAGTTTTGAGTGCAGCAGATAGACCATTGGTCATTATTGCTGATGATATTGAGAATCAGGCATTGGCTACATTGGTTGTAAACAAGTTAAGAGGAACTCTTGATGTTGTGGCTGTAAAAGCTCCAGGATTTGGTGATAGAAAGAAAGAGATGCTAAAAGATATCGCAGTTGTAACTGGAGCAAAATTCATATCGGAAGAATTAGGCAATACATTGGACTCTGTTGAATTAGCCGACCTTGGTTCTGCTAAGAAAGTTTTGGTTACTAAAGAAAACACAATAATTGTTGAAGGGAAAGGGAGTAAGGCTGATATTAAAGAAAGAATTAAAGAGATAAAGGCTCAGCGAGAGAATACCTCTTCGGACTATGATAAAGAGAAATTACAGGAAAGATTGGCTAAACTAGATGGTGGAGTTGCCGTTATACAAGTTGGTGCTGCTTCGGAGACTGAAGCTAAGGAGAAGAAGGATAGGGTAACAGATGCTATTAATGCTACACGTGCAGCACTGGAAGAAGGTGTTGTGGCTGGTGGTGGTTTAGCTCTTCATAATGCACAGGCTGTACTTGAGAATGTAAAGCTTGAAGATGTGGATGAACAGATGGGTATTGAAATACTAAAATCTTCTTTAAGTGAACCTCTTAAACAGATTGCTGAGAATGCTGGTGAGGATGGGGCAGTTATTGCTTCAAAATGTTCTGGTAATATTGGTTACAATGCTAAGACAGGTGAGTATGTTGATATGATTAAATCTGGAATTATAGATCCTGTTAAGGTTACTCGATTAGCATTAACTAATGCGGCTTCTGTAGGGACTATGTTAATTACTACTGAAGCAGTAGTAGCAGATATTCCTGATGAAAAGGGGCATGCTCCTATGGCTCCTGATATGGGTATGGGTGGAATGATGTAATTCGATATTTATATTGAATTTTAAGGAGGAGGTGAGAACCTCCTCTTTTTATTTCTATTGCAGTATTAATATGCTTAATATATTATTTTGTAGTGTGTTCTAACTTACATGCCCGAATGAAATGCCTATTAAATACAAGGTAGCATTATTCTTAGCAACTTTCTTGATTCTTTTCCTTTTAAAACCAGTTTCATCCTATGCAGCTGAGTTAGATCATCCTCCAGTTGTAACATCAGTAACAGGACCTACCACAGGATACTATGGTCAAACATATAGCTTTACGACAGCAGCCACAGCTGCAGATGGATATACAATTACAACTTTGTATTTACAGAATGATGGAGATACTTTCTCAAGTAAATCTGCTGGGACTAGTGGATGTACAGGTACGGATTGTTCATTTACAGGAAATTTTACACCTCCTACCACAGGAACTTTCATAATTCATGCTGCTTCTGGATATACCAACGGTGTAAACTCAGATACTTGTAACTCATATTCAGGAGATGCAATTATGGATTGTCAAAATTCTGGAGGTGAATATCTAACATTTACAGTTTTAGCAGCACCAACTACTCCAATGGTTGAATCGATAACTGGGCCGACGAGTGGGGTTGTAGGAGGGAGTTATACCTTCTCATCAGTGGTTACTTCCATAGAATCGCTCCCAATAGATGGAGTATATGTTTTTCTCGAAAAATCTGATGATCCAGAACATGTACATAGAGTTTCAGCATCTATCGATGCTCCTTCGACGAATTGTACGATAACATCATGTTCGGTATCTTTAACAGTATCTCCTACACTAGCAGGCACGTATGAGGCATTTGTAGCTACTAATGTAGTAGGGACACAAACGGCCTGTTCTTCTGCGTCTACTGCAGGAAATCTTTGTTCGTACTCTTCAGGAAAATATATAACCTTTGTAGTAACCGAAGATGGAACTGGACGAGGTAGTGGAGATGAAGATTTGCCTGATGCAGGTATATTATCAAATCAGACAAAGAATATTTTCATTGGTTTAGGATTCATAACATTAGGAATATTAACAACCCAAACGCCTAAGATAATGAATATATTAGGGCTAACACCCGAAAAGAGAAGATCACGATTTGAAAATAGGTTTAAATAGTAAAAGCAGGAGTCTTTTGAGAGATATTTCTCAACACCTTTATAATCCTCGGTAACACAACAGCTCCCATCTCCATCTCTGTAACTTTCCCATTCGGATTAATATATTCTTTACTTTTTCTAAGGTCAGCATCTCTTGAGGGATATAATAGAACTTCATTACTGTTAAACACTTTCTCTCTAAATGAATTTTCTTCACCAACTGCAATTTGTGAACCTAGTTGTTTCTTCAAAAACGAAATGAGATAGCCATAAGATTCTGGAAATTGGCTTCCAATAATGGGAACAATCATCTGTAATCCCCTAAAGGTTGAAATAGTATATGACCTCTCAGCAAGAAAGTTTTGGTCACGTAAAGGTATCTCTGAAGCACCTAGATCGTTGATTTTCTTCTGCATTAATTCAACATTATTATCATTTGTATCTACATATGATATAGGTGTCCGTTCAGGGGAATAAGGATCCTCTTGAATATTTAACAAATTGGTTGATAGATACCCAAGTATCTTTTCTCTGTCAGGTTCGATTGAGGTTTGTATATCTTTCAAGAAACTCTCGTAATCAACAGTCTCTTTTAGAGTATTGTAATACCCATCTAGAAATAATTTCTCAGATGGGATATTCGTAGATTCGGTTTTCTCTGGCGTTGCATTTAAATCTATTATCATTTTTAAAAAAACTTTCTAAGTGGATATACGATACCAACCCAGTGATCTTTTAGCCAGAGGTCTGCGGCTCTTTGAGATTCAAGTAACCCTCGTTTCGCTAACTCCTTGTTTATGACATTTCCTTGATGTGGCTTTTCGAACCTTTTCTCTAAAGGGGAACTAAAACCATGAGCGTAGTGGCACAGCTCATGTGCTATGGTTGCACTAACTACATATTCAGGAACCAATTCATTTTGGAAATATTTAGTCATGGTTATAACCGTAACTCTTTTATCATCCTGTGCCTCATAATCATCCTTATTCTTTTTCAGTAAGCTTTTAATTTTCGTATATTCATTAGCAAGCTTAATACTACCTAATTGACGCTTAGAGTACTTCCCAAACTTTATAAGGACGAGATTCCTCCTTGGAATATCCGAGAAATTTTCTTCCCACAAATCATACATTAAATTTTCTAAATATTTTCTATCTCTCATGCTATTATATTAAGATGATTTTACAAAAATACAAGCAAAAACTCATTACCTTGTTCAACGTTCTTAAATTCATATATGGCAGATACACCGTTCCGGCTGTTGCAAGAGATATCCTTTTTGTAATTGGTACTGCAGCTGAAGTATACAGTATAACAATTGTTGGTAAATTTATTGATGAAGTAGCTAAGATTCTTTTAGATTGGAGTCAGTTCGATATCTCACAATTCTTTCAAACTCAAGCTTTTTTTCATTTGGTTACGATTTTTGTATTATGGTCAATCCTGCAAGCATGTAATCAAGCTAAACAGCATTTCTACATAGTAATTTATGAAAAGGTTTGGGAAGATGCAAGATATATGATGATATCAAAGGTTTCCAAGTCTAACTTACAAGATGTCGAACAGGAGAAATTCCAGGATCTATTAACATATGCGCCAGCATATTCCATAGACAGGATCATACAGACATATAACAGTTTCTCAAGTATAGCTAGTAGTATTGTGAGATTGGTAAGTGCACTCATAATAATATTTGAGGTTATGAGCTGGTCCGTCCTTCTATTAATACTTTTTGTTCTTCCAGAAACCATAATTGTACACTTTAGGAGAAAACAAATTCGTGCTTATCAGGATGAAGAGGTTGGAAGACTCAAATACCTTAACTACCTTACCAATCTTACTCTTACGATCGCAAACTTCCCAGAATTAAGGGTAAATGATACATATGCATATACTAAACGTAAATATGGAGAGCAGTATGACGAGTTTTTGGAGGGGTACTTGAAAAAAGACAAGGAGATGCTTAGAGACAAAACATGGGCTTCGACATTGGGGCAAGGTCTGAAATTCATATATATTATATATGTCCTCTCTTTTGCAATTGTAAAAAAGATAAGTTTGGGTACATTTAAAGCCTTGTACGACTATGTAGACATGGCATATGGAAGTATCTACAGTATTGTGGATTCCACGCTATTCATCTCCACATTATTAGATTACGATGAGAGATTCTTTGAGCTGATGGACTATGAAGGATATGGGGATCATGCTCATGGAGAAAAGAAGTTGAAGAAAGGTACTCCTAAGATTGAATTAAAGAATCTCAGTTTTTCGTATCCTGACGATCCTAAAACAATGGTCCTCAAACATATTGATATTGATATTGAGCCGGGAGAAAAAGTAGTCTTCTTTGGTAGTGATGGATCTGGTAAAAGTAGCATGGTGAAAATCTTGACGGGTTTGTATCAACTTCAAACAGGAGAATATCTTGTGGATGGCTATTCGGTCAAGGAATTGGATAGGGGAGAGTTAAAGAAGAAAATAGCAGTTACATTCCAGGATTTCATAGACTACAATTTTAGTTTAAAAGAAAATGTCGTGATATCAGGAGAGAGAAAGAATATAAATAAGAGGTTATATAATGATGTCTCTCAAGTAAGTCAGGTGTCCGACTTCATGCAGAAGGAAAAAGTAAAAGATGAACATATATTGGGTAAAACATTCCCTGGAGGAAAGGATCTCTCTCCTGGATATTGGCAAAGATTAGCCATTGCCCGAATGCTTTACAGAAACAGAAGAATCTTTGTAATGGATGAATCATTCACATATATAGACTCTGAGTCAAAAGATGTCATACTCCAAAATATCTTTGACTTCATAGGGCCTGAAAAGACATTGATATATATAACTAGAAGTATAGAGGACTTGGAAAAGTTCGATAAAATATATTTCTTTGAACATGGTAAGGTAATAGAATCAGGGAATTTCAAAGAATTAATGAAGAGGAAGAAGAAATTCTACAAAATAGCTAAAGAAAATTGATCCTGTATACAGTACCTAGGTATAGAGTGTAAAATATACCCTATGGAACTATTAAGCGGCAAATTACTCTCACAAAATATATTAGATGATATCTCTCAAGTGGTGGCTGAGCTTAAACGTGCTGGGAAAAGGGCTCCTCGATTAGATATGATCTTAGTTGGAGACAATTTTGGTAGTATAAAATATGTGGAAATGAAAGAGAAGGTAGCTGAGAGCATAGGGATTAAGAGTGTCATACATAGACTAGAGAATAACGTTAATACATTAGATATTGTTAGCCTTGTAGATTCCTTAGATAAAGATCCCGAAGTGGATGGATATATGGTTCAATTGCCTCTCCCAGATCATATCAATACAAACCTTGTACTTGATGCAATAGACCCAAGGAAGGATGCGGATGGTCTCAGTCCTGAGAATTTGGGGAAGCTTTTTCAAAAGGATCCTTCAGGTATAGTACCTGCTACCCCTTTAGGGATTATGAAACTCTTGGAGGAATACAATATTAAGATATTTGGAAAGCATGTCGTAATTCTAGGATCAAGTACGATAGTGGGAATACCATTGGAGGCTATGTTCCTTGAGAAGAACGCGACGGTTACACTTTGCAATGTCCATACAGTAGATATTGAAGAAATAGCTAAACAAGCAGATATTTTAATCTCAGCGACGGGAGCTCCTTTGCTAGTTAAAAAGAATTTCTTGAAACCTGGTGTTGTGGTTATAGATGTCGGCTCGAGTAAGCATCCTGAGACAGAAAAAATAGTGGGTGACGTCGACTTTGAATCTGTTCAAGGTATCCCTTCATATATTACTCCCGTTCCCGGTGGTGTTGGTCCCATGACTATCGCCTCATTAATGCTTAACCTAATGACCTGCTACAAGAAGAATGATAGAAGATAGCAAAATTCAAGAATTAATAAATCTAGAAAAGAAAAGACAATTCGAGGGTATAGAACTAATCGCATCCGAAAATTATGTAAGTAAATCAGTACTTGAATGCATGGGTTCTATTCTTACGAACAAATACTCAGAAGGATATCCTGATAAACGCTACTATGGTGGGAACAAGTATATAGATGAAATAGAGAAAGAAGCAATTCTAAGAGCTAAAGAACTATTTGGAGCTGAACATGTTAACGTTCAATCGTATTCAGGTTCTCCTGCCAATATGGCTGTACACTTTGCTTTGTTACAACCGGGAGACAAAACAATGGGCATGGCTTTAGATGCAGGGGGACATTTGACTCATGGATTTAAAGCGTCCTTTTCGGGGAAATATTTTGATTCCATAAGCTATGGTGTTGATGAAAATGGGTATATAAACTATGAAGAGGTTCACAAATTAGCATTAGAACATAAACCTAGACTCATATGGGCAGGATTCTCTGCATACTCAAGAATTGTAGATTGGCAAAAATTTAGAGATATAGCTGATGAGATTGGGGCATACCTAGCTGCAGACATTTCTCATGTGGCTGGCCTTATTGTTTCTGGACTATATCCATCTCCAGTAGGTATGGCTGATGTCGTAACTACAACAACGCACAAAACATTAAGAGGCCCAAGAGGAGCCATTATTATGTGTAAAGAATCACTTGGCGAGCAAATAGACAAGACAGTATTCCCAGGGCTTCAGGGAGGCCCACACAACCATGTTACGGCGGCTATGGCTGTTGCATTAAGAGAAGCAAGTACTCCCGAATTTAAAGAGTATTCAAAACAGACAGTAGTTAATGCAAAAGCACTCGCCGAAGCTTTGAAGGATCTAGGGTATACAGTCATATCAGGAGGTACAGATAACCATCTCTTCCTAGTTGATGTGATGAAGAGTGTTAGCCTAACAGGTAGCCAAGCTTCCGATTTCTTAGAAAAAGCGAATATTACTCTTAACAAAAACACTGTCCCTAACGATACTAGAAAGCCATGGGATCCATCGGGAATCAGATTAGGTACGCCAGCACTAACGACAAGAGGAATGAAAGAAAAAGAAATGGAAAGAGTGGCTCAATTCATAGATAGGGCATTGAAGAATCCAAGTGATGATAACTTAGAAATAATTAGATTAGAAGTAAAAGAATTTACAAAAGACTTCCCAATACCAGGAATAGATAAAATTTAGAATTCTAGCCATGATACTCTCGGACAAGACTATAAAGGAAAAGTTAAAGACTGGTGAGATAACCATAGAACCATTTGATGAAAAATATCTTCAACCAGCATCATATGATTTACATTTAGATAGTCATTTTTTAGTTTTCAATAAAAAGAAGGACTTTGTAATAGATGTTAAGCAACCTGTTGATGACCTCATGCAAAGTGTAGAAGTAGATGAAGACGAAGGTTACATACTTCAACCTAGTGAATTTGTGTTGGCTAATGTAAAAGAAATAACAGGAGTAGATGGAAAACATATTGCAAGATTAGAAGGCAAAAGCTCATTAGGTAGATTAGGATTAGCTATTCATGTGACTGCAGGATTTCTAGATCCTGGAAATAGACTAAGGCTTACATTGCATATGATAAATCTATCCCCACTGCCAATTAAAATATATCCCGGTATGAAGATAGCACAGATAATATTTGAGCTCTTAGATCAGGAATGCGAAAGAAAATACGGTACCGATGGATTAGGGAACAAATATGTAGGAACAATGACAGTGAAGGGAAGTGAATACTGGAAAAACTTCAAAAATGGATTAATGTAGTATAATTGGGAATGGATAACACAATTAGAGATCAATTTCCTATACTAAAAACCAAGATCAATGGGAACAATATTGTTTACCTTGATAACGCAGCAACTACTCAAAAACCTCAATTTGTATTAGACGCTATCAATGATTACTACACAAAATACAATGCAAACATCCATAGGAGTTCTCATATATTAGCAAAAGAGGCGACTGAGAGATGGAAGAATGCACATCAGATAGTTGCAGATTTCTTAAATGCAGACAGTTACAAGGAAATCGTTTTTACTAGAAATACCACTGAAGGATTAAATCTTTTGGTTAATACATATGGAAAATCTAACCTTTCAAAGGGTGATATTGTCATGATCTCCGAGATGGAACATCACAGTAATATTGTTCCATGGCAGATGTTGCAGAAGGAAATAGGCTTTGAAATTAGCTATATTCCAGTGAATAAGAATTTCGATTTAGATATGGATTGGTTACGAGAGGAGATTAGAAGTAAAGGGAATAGAGTTAAGATTGTTTCTGTTGTGCATATATCAAATGTACTTGGAACATTAAATCCAGTTAAAGAAATTGCTGAATTAGCACATGGTGTTGGAGCTTTTATGATCGTTGATGCAGCTCAAAGTATTCCACATATTAAAGTTGATGTTAAAGATATTGATTGTGACGCTTTAGTATTTTCTGGACATAAAGTATATGGATCAACAGGTGCGGGAGTATTGTATTGTAAGGAACATATCCTCGAAAAGCTTCCTCCATATATGGGTGGTGGTGAGATGATATTGAGTGTCACTAAAGATGGTTTTGAGATGAACGATTTGCCTTGGAGATTTGAAGCTGGTACTCCAGATATTGAGAGTGGAATTGTCCTTGGAGAAACAATTAAATGGTTTGAAGAAACTGTAAATGAAATGGGTGGTTACGAGAAACTAGTGGAACATGAAAGAAGTCTTATGAAAGAGCTCTTGGATACTTTCGATGGTATAGATTGGTTTAAACCGTTTGGGAAAACAGATTACAATAACAGATACGGTGTTCTAACCTTCAATATTGATGGTTTTAGTTTTAAAGGTTGTAAAGACAAAGAGAAAGATAACAAAGAAGGCGAAGGGATAGTTGGATATATAAGTAAAAAAGGTATGTGTGTTAGAGAAGGATTTCATTGTGCGGAGCCATTGCATGACGCTTTCAATGTAGGCCCAACAATGCGAGCTAGCTTCGGAATATACAACAATATCGAAGATGTAAAAACGTTTGCTAAATCTCTTAAAGAAGCAGTGCTTTCTTCGTATTAAATACTAAAAGGTGCCCCTGTTTGAGTTGGTGTTGTTGTATCTGCAGGTGCAGGATTAAAATCTGGCATTGGAGTTGCAACTGGAGTTGGGTTCTCCATAATTGGAGCTGCCATAGGAGGAACCTCTGCTACTTGGTTATTAACGAATTGTTGTAGATCAGGTATAACAGGAGCTACTTCTGGAACAGATGTATTAAATACTGGTAATACAGCAGGCTCTATAGGTGCTGGCACCGTTTGCTCTGCAACGGGTGTTGGGAATTGCGTATTAATTGTTGTATCTGGTGTTGGCATGAACGAGGGAGCAGGAGTCTCTACTGAAACGGCAGGCGTTTCGGTTACAGGAGCGCCTTCCATTACATGATTTGTAACTGGTCCCATAGGAGATGCGGATGCTTCACCTTGTAGGATATCTTGCAAATCGGATGACTGTGTTTGCTCTGTGACAGGAGCCATAGAAGGTGCGAACTCTGGTTGCGTTATTGGTAGCTCCTCAGTAGGAGTATTAGATTCCATTGTTTCTTGAATTGTTGGTTTTGCCTCCGCAGGTGCATATAGATTGGTTGAAATGTTATCCATATTCACCGGTTGTACAGGAGTTTGAACTTCAGGAGTAAATATTGTAGGAGGAGTATTCTCTGCTACAGGGGCAACTGGAGGAATAGTAGCTTCTTCAGTTTTTTCTTTCTTCTTGCTTAACAATATTCCTACAATACTGATTAATAGTATAACTGCACCTCCAATGAGAATGTATGGTAGGTATGTCATCAATTTTGCTTGTAGGGTTGTAGCATCAGCAGCAAATACTTGCGAAGGATATATTATCAAAGCAACCAAAGCTATGCCGGTCAAAAAGGATTTTTTCATCAATTGGACAGTTTAATTTTATACATATTAAGGCTATCATTCTAAGCAAGGTATTTCAAGACTTTTTAATATATATTTCTAAAATAAATATTTGACTTGCTAGGCTTGGAAATATACACTCTAGTAGAATATATTACTGCTCAAAATGGATTACACTAATACAAATACGCCACAAAACAATAACGTTACGGATGATTCTGTGGCAGAGGTTTTAGCCCTGAAAAACAAGCTTCTGACTTCCAATACTCCTGTCGAACTTAAGAATGAAGCTTTAACTAGCATTGAAAGATTAGAAAGAATTGCAAGAAAAGGAGTGTACAGTGCAGAGTTTGAGAATGTAAATAAGTATATTGAATGGATTATACGTATTCCTTGGGGTGTAGTTTCTCAAGATAACTTTGATTTGAAGCAAGCTAAGGGATTGATGGATTCTACCCATTACGGTATGGATCCAGTTAAAAACGTCATTATGGACTATATAGCATCTATGCAATTAGAATCTATGCAAGGTCGCAATGTAGTTGTCAGTAACCCACAATCACAGGCTCTTGGCTCTGCAGCTGAGAAACCACTATTAAGCGTACCAACTGGGAATTCTAGATCTGTTAAAGCCCCAGTATTTCTTTTTGTTGGATTACAGGGAGTTGGAAAAACATCTATTGCGGAATCCATTGCAGAAGCTATGGGAAGAAAGTTCGTTAGAATATCTCTTGGTGCAATAGGGGATGTTAGAACGCTAAGAGGAACTCCTAGATATGCGTTAGATCCAGAACCGGGTCAGATTATTAAAGCATTAGTTAGAAGTGGTACCATGAATCCAGTTATCCTTCTTGATGAAATAGAGAAAGCGAGTGGCAATGCAGGGCTTTTGAACGATGTTATGGCTGCACTTTTGGAGATATTAGATCCTGAGCAAAATAACACATTCCTTGATCACTATATAGATTATCCTGTTGATTTATCTAAAGTATTTTTTATATGTACAGCTAATAATCTCGGTGGATTATCGGCCGCGCTTCTAGATCGTGTTGAAGTTATTCGATTTACAAGTTACTCTGACGAAGAGAAATCAGTAATAGCAAAGAAATATATATTACCAAGGGTACTGAAGAATCTTAATCTGTCTGAAGAATTTGTAAAAATTGATGAGAATGCATGGCCTATGATTATTCGTCCTGTAGGTTTCGATGCAGGTATCAGACAACTTGAGAGAAATATCGGAGGTATAGTTAGGGCTGTGGCAAGAAAGATAGTAGAAGGTACGCCTATGCCTATTATTATTACTGTCGAAAACCTAAATCAGTACCTTCCTCCTGATCAAGGACCATTAAGCTAGTATCCTTTAAATGGGTTTACCAATCTCAATGCACTCATGGCTACGAATATTTGTGGATCTTTTGCACCCTTCGCTATATTTGCTTTATACTCGGTTTTCTTCTCTGCTTTCTCCAATTGATCGAGATCAGAGCTAACTTTTTGCTGAGGTAATGATGATGTGGAAATAGCTTTAGTAACTAAGTAATTAGCCTCCGACAGTAGATTTAAATTGTTTTGACTATTGTTGTTGCTTTGATCCATCATTAATATAGCTAGGAACTGGTCCTTGTGGAGTTATATGAGTTCTCCCTTTTTGTATATCCTCCCGAGATTGTATAACTTGACCAGAAACTGTATTTTGCTTTATTCCGTCTAAAAATGTTTGTTGGCTTTTCTGTTTCTGTGGATTTAAATCTAATTCCTGTTGTTTAAGTCTCTCTTCAAGCTCTTTTTGATATTGTTTTCTTTCATCTTCAATTTGAATTTGTTCTTCCTTACGTTTGCCAATTGCTTGTTGAATTACTTGTTGTTGTCTATTCATTGCAGAGACATTGTTCATAGTTTGTTGATCAGCAGGTTGCTCAAAAATCTGAGCCAGTTCTTGAATAGTTCTTGTATCTGTCATTCCAGCATTATTTTTTCTGTCTTCGAGCTCTTTTGGATTAGTCGTAATTAACTCGTGTTCTGCCTGACTTGCAATGATTTGTATTCCAACATGGTTAGCGCCTGCAAAGAAAAGACCTTGTCCACGATCACAGCTAAGCAAGAAGTTCTTTTCTCCATCAGAGAGATTGAATACGGTTTGTAATCTATCTACAGAAGAGGGGCTTTGTTTCATCAAGATTTGCATCGATGAGTTTGAGATTATGGCTTTACCCATATCGTTATTAAGGAAATCGGCTACATCCTGGGTGATCGTTGTTAATCCAAGATAATATTTTCTTGCTCTCTTTGCGATGGAGTACATGAAGTTTGCAGAGTCTGCGCTTTGCATCATATACCATGCTTCATCGACTATGAGTAATCTCTTTCTTTTGTCTTTTCTAATCTTGGTCCATATGAAATCAAGCATTATATACATAGACAGTGGCTTTAGCTCTTCTTGTAAGTCTCGAATACTGAAAACTGTAAAAGGATTCTTAATTTCGAAATTACTTTCCTCGTTAAAGATTCCAGCAGCACTTCCAATGATATATTTCTCCATTCTTCTGGCTAGATCATGAGCCTCATTTTCGGCCATTCCTTTAAGTACTTTGTAGAGATCTTCAAGTAGAGGAGGTTTCTTGGTTTGGGTGGTTGGGTCAAATGTAATACCTTTTTCTCGGTAAGTAAGGATGAGCGCTTTGTCTAATATGGATTCTTCGACGTTAACGAGTCCCCCAAAAAGGATTTTGAAGAAACCGTGTAATGTTAATAACTTCATTCTTAGCTCGTCATCTCCATCTTCAGAAACCCCTGATAGTTCAAATGGGTTCATTTTGTTTCCCTTGTCCTGGGAGAAAGAAATATATGAGCCATTAACTGCATCCGAGAGTGTTTGATATTCTTTTTCTGGATCAATGACGATGACCTCGGTTCCCAACATCAGACTTCTAAGAATTTCAAGCTTAACGAAATAGCTCTTTCCTGCTCCTGCTTTTGCGAACACGACAGTATTTGCATTCTCTAATTGGAATCTATCGAATATAACTAAACTCTTGTTGTGCATATTAATCCCATACATTATTCCCTTGTCCATAGTTAGCTCTGAAGTAACAAATGGGAATGTAGTTGCTAGGGATGTGGTATCCATATTTCTAGTGAAATATAGTTTGTCTAATCCAAGTGGTTGGGTGCTGATGAATCCTTGTTCTTGCTGTAATGTCGCAGGTTTCGCAGTTACATTCATTGCTGCAAATGTGGATGTAATATTTCTAGAATATTTTTCTAGAAGAATCTTGTTAGGTGCATATATTGTGAGATACATCCCGAAGTGGAAATATTTTTCAGTACCTTCCGCAATTGAGTCTTGTAGTTGTTGTGCATCAGAGAGTGCTACTTTTAGAGTTGGATCTACAACTTTACGGTCTTCCATCTGGGAGTAGAGAGTTGCTTCCATTTCACCAATCTTCCTTTTTAACTTTTCAAGAATATCTTTTGATTCAACAGGATAGTAGAAAGTACTTATTCTTAAGGAATGTTCAAAGTTCACGATTGGAGAAAGCCAGTTGGGTCCTACAATACGAGGGTAACCTGTGACTTTGAAAGTCTTGAAGAAATAGTCCCCCATTTGGAGATGGTTGAAATCTATTTCTAGATCTATAGGGGCAACAATATCTTTTATGGACATATCTTTGTCTAACATTGTGATATCATCATCCACTACAGTCGTGATAACCTCAGGTTCCTTTTCTAAGGGTTTTCCGTTTACCTTTGCGGATACTTGATCAAGCAATTTAAAAAGGAAGTTCTTTTTCTTAGGTTTTTTAGTTTCTTCATCAGTATCTACAGGATCATTGACCCGATCTTTCTTTTCCACATCATCTTTCTTCGCAATCTCTTTCTGAAGATCTTGCTTGAAGTTGGCATATTTCTCTCCAACAGTTTCAAGCTTTTCTTCATGGGCTTTTAGCTCTTGAGTAACTTTAGGCTCAAATGTTCGATTGTAGTTATTTATTTCCTCAGACATTTTCTTCTTCTTCTGGATTATATATTGTATAGAATTCTGAAAGTAACTCAGTATTATTTAATTGATGACCAAACAAGCCCATTCGGGAAAGCTGCTTTAAAACGTGATCCCTCTTAGGATACAGGAATATCTTCGCCTTTTCTAATAGTTGATCTATCGCCATCTGCCTATACTTATCCTCTTCCTCGTTCTTCTTTTTGGTCCCAAGTAATCCTATTTCAGGTAGTGATAGTCCTGGGTTAAATGGAAGAACTATGTAGAAGCTTTTATCTAATACGTCATTTTGGACTATTAAATTCTGTACGAACTGAGTGTATATCTCTAATTGCTTTTTTAGTCCTTCGCTCATCTCTCTCTCTTTCTGGGATTTGAGATAGTCAACGTAGCTTGTAATATCGATTCGTTTAGTTCTAATGAGTATTTGAATAGGGAAGTTAAGGGAGTTTAATAGCCCAGCGAATGCATATATCTTATTATCTTGTTCATACTCAGCTAAAAGATCAAAGTTGATAGCGGATGTCTGAATTACCATTGCTACACTACCGCTCTTGGTTATGACTAAGTCCTCCCGAATATCTCGGACTTCCAATTCATCTTGTGTTGAGGCTACTGCTCTAGCCCTAGTATTTTTATCCACGTTATATTGTTCTAATCTTAAGCGGTAATTTGTTGCTCTCGTTTGTAAGTATGATATCTACTTTAGGAAATTTGTATTGAGGATGTACAAACTCAAGCATATAATGTCCTTTGGGCCACATTTTGTTTGTCAAAAAATATCCACTTGCTCCTGTTCGATTTGCATACAATACCTTTCCATCTTCCCCCTTCATATATGTTATGACATTAGGGACTGAAACCATATCTCCAGTATTTAGCCAAATATTAATATTCCCAGGTAATTTGTCTAGATTTTGAATTGTGAATTCATAGCTCTTACGATTTTCTTCTGAGATAATTAGTTCGTCTTGTACAGTTGGAGTTGGCTTCATACTTTCTGTGTTCTTTGTTGTATCTTCATCATTCATAGTTGTGGCTTGTAAAAGTCCTCCACCAATGATTGTACTTGTTTTCTCTTTGAAACTTTTTTGTACTAGCTTCCCATCTGTTGAAGGTTTTAATTCTGGTTTATTTCTTTCTTCAAGCATCTCACTGTTCATCCATACCCTCTGTGTTGGTGCTGTGATTGCACTTACATAGTTCTTAATGAACACATCTGCATCCTGATCATTGATTGGTACTAATCCTAAGAATATGCCAGCTCCTGATGTTAGGATACATACGGGAATACCAATTAATGCTGGAATAGTTTTAGCTACAACAAGATAGATCATTAATCCTCCAAAACCTAGACCAATCGCCAAGTAGGCGAATTCTTTTAAAGTAAACTTTGAAAAAAGTTTGAACTCTACATCTAATATATTTTGTGGTATTGGATGTTGTCTCATATATGGCAGATTTTACAATATTTCTTACTAAGAGTTTAGCAGAATATTGATTAAAGTTTTAGATGGTATAATGAATTATGTATATACCTCAGAAAATGGTTATGGATCTTACAAAATTTAGAGCATTAATGGGTTGTAATCTTACAGAGGAGAAAGCTAGGTATATTTGGGGTAAGAATTCGGTCAAAAATGCAGATATTTCCTTTGGAAAAGAACAGACAAATGAGTATGTGAATTCCAAGATTGGGGTTGCTGAGGAGAATGTAAAACATCTTTTGGTTGGGAATCTGGTTAAGTTTGTTGGTGTATCTGGGTCTGTAGCTGCGGGGTTTGCAAAAAGAGATGATGATATTGATGTTTTTGTAGTGGTTAAGAATGATACGGCATGGATATACAGAGCATTATTGGTATTTAAGAATATTTTTCATCACAGAATTAGGACTAAATGGGATGGGGAGATGGTGAAGGATAAATTTTGTTTGAATTTGATATGTGAGGAGAGGGATGTAGTGTTTGAAGGGGATATGTTTAACTTCCACGAATTGATGTATTTGGTTCCTGTCTTTAATGAGAAGTACTTGAATTATGTATATGCTCAGAATGTTTGGCTGAGAGAAACATATGGGGTTAAGGGGGAGTTGATGGTGAATAGGGTGGGTGTGAGTAAGAGAAAGAATCTGTTTTTTAAGGTTGTTAATTGTTTAGCATTTTTCTTTCAGTTGGTGTTTATGATTTTGTCTAAACATAGTCCTGAGATTCCTAGATTAAAAGAAAATTTTAAGAGAGGTAGGATTGAGTTCTTCCCTAGGGATTACAAGGGAAAGAGGATGGAAGATTACGAAAAGTAATTTTGTTTTTGCATTTTGAAATTTATCCGTTTGATGTAATATATCTACAGGATAACTTTATTATCTATATTGTTGAAACATTCGAGTCACATTCTATTTCCACGAAAGAAGTCAATCAATTTTCTTATAGTCTTAGGGCTATATTTCATAGGGTTACTACTAGTATTTTTTCTTAAGCCATCATATTTATTAAACATTCTAATTGTTTATCTTCCGGGGCTAATATATTTGTTTTTTATTATAAAAAAATCAAGAAAGAAGATTTTAATATTTGGTTTACTTTCGTTGCTTTTTATTATTCCCGTAGAAATCTTAGCAAGACTAACAGATAGTTGGGATGTACTTTCCCAATTCCCAAGAATTTTGGGAATTGCACCAATAGAAAATATTGTATATGCACTGATTAATATCTTGTATCCGTTATGCTTTTATGAATTCTTCTATGACGAAGATAGAAATGAAAAAATATCGAGAAATTGGAAATATCTTTTAGGAATCTTTCTTTCATTCTTCATCCTGGTCTTTTCTCTTTATTTTATTTTTCCTGACATTCTTAAATTAAATTACTGGATAATTGGGATTTGTATCTATTTCCCAGTTTTTATTCTTTTAATTAAGTACAAACGCCATATTGTTAAAAGATTGATTGTTGTTGGTCTGGTTTTAGGTATTATGTATGGTTTGCATGAGTTATTATCAATGTATCTTGGTCATTGGTGGTGGCCAGGAAACTATTTAATGCCTATAAATATTGGAGGATATATTTATCCGTTAGATGATTTAATAATATGGTTAGTGTTTTCAAATGTTGCGGTTATATCTGGATATGAAGTAATGTGGGATTAGAATTAAATTTAATAAAGATAAACAATGATCGACTATATGAATAACTATATGGAATATATAAAAACCATATTAAAGAAAGAAGATATAAATGAATCTATTAGGAAAGATTTCATAGAACATATACAATTTATGCAACATGAAAGACTAATACATTTATTAGTTACTATGTTATTTGCATCATTATTAATGTTTGGATTTATTATTATGCTTATATATTTCTCTTGGATATTGGTAGTATTTACAGCAATAATATTTATTGTAGAAATATTCTATATATTCCATTATTACAAACTAGAGAATGGAGTACAGAAGATGTATAGGCTGTATGATAAATTAATTAAAAATTAATGATGATAAATATAGAAGTTATCCGTTCGGAAAATTCAGACTTAAACAAATTGGTATTAGAGTTTCAGAAAGAGAAATGGGGAACTTTTGAAGAAAGCTACACATTGGATTCACTCACATCATTTGTATTGAATCCAGAGAATTATCTTTTAGTTGCATATATTGATAAGAATGTAGTAGGCGAGTTAGAAGCATATAATTTACGAAAACTTGATTCTAGAAAAATGGAAATGCTTCTTTACAGTATAGAAACAAAAAAAGAGTTCCGAGGATTGGGTGTTGGTAAAGCTTTAATAGAAAAATTGAGAGACATAGCGATAGCGAATGGGTCTCATGAAGTATGGGTACTAACAGAGGAAGAGAATATCTTAGCAAATGCTTTGTATAAAAATATGGGAGTGGAATTCAAGGTATGTGATCAAGTGATGTATAACTATCCCTTGAAATAAAAACTTTTTATAAACTATTCAAATCAATCAACTGTGCATTCTTTAAAATCTCCTCAGGTAATTCCAAATGATTAATTATGGTTATAAACGTCTGTTGCTTCTTTATATTCTCCTCCCCAAATATCTTATGCGTATTCTTAGGATCCAACTCCGAAGCAATATCATCTAACAAAAGAATAGGGTAGAACCCAAGCTTCTTGTTTAAAACATCCTGAACTCTAAATATCAGATTCCCAATAGCCAACCTCTTCTCACCCCTAGAACCATACTTCTTAATATTCTTCTCAACAATAATCTCCCAATCATCCCTCTGAGGACCAATATTAGAACAACCAGTAACAATATCCCTCTTTTTAGCATTTTCAATACATTCCTCAAGCTCTTCTTTGTTTGATTTAATATATTCCAAAGAAAACCCATCCGAAGAAAGCTCATCCACCAATTCCAATCTTTTAGATTGAATAATCTTAGACAGATTAACAAACTCATTAGTCCAGAAATTAAGTTGAGTATCATTACGCGCAATAATACCTTGCTCATAGAATTTCTTAGCAAGTTTTTTTAAATATGCATTTCTCTGTCTTAATACTTTCCTAAATTGAGCTAACGTATCATTGTATTCATAATCAATCTGAGAAATGACCTCATCAAGAAAATCTCTCCTTCTAGATGGAGAAATCATCAATATCTCAATCTGCTCAGGATTAAATATCGTAGACGCATTACTTTGAAAAAACTTCTTAGGAGTAGTATTCATGTTATCTATCTTACAAACCCTTCTACTTTGATCCTTAAAAAATGCAAAAAGATGGTCGTCTGTAGCTATCTCAATTCTTGCAAACTTGTCTTCCTCATTCTGAGTATTGTTAACAAACTCATCAGATACAGCCCATGGAGATTTACCATTGGTAAGAAGATATATGGCTTCAAGAATAGTACTTTTACCTTGAGCATTGTTACCGTACAGCACAACAATATCCTTCTCAATATCAATCTGAACATCTTCAAACCTTCTGAAATTTGTTAGCTTAATGCTTTTAATCATTATGTTTTCAATATAGCTAAGAATGCTTCTTGAGGAATGTTTACCTTTCCAATCATTTTTAGTCTAGCTTTACCTTTTTTCTGCTTTTTAAGCAGTTTTAACTTTCTAGAATAGTCACCACCATATAGCTTGGAGGTAACATCTTTTCTAAATGCACTAATGTCTTCTCTTGCTAATACCTTTGAGTTAATAGCTGCTTGTAATGGTATGGGGAACTGTTGTCGTGGAATTACCTTTTTCATTTCCTCAAGTAACTTAGCTGCTTTGTCTCTAGCATAGTCTCTTACTTCTAAGAAACTAAGTGCTGGAACTTCCTCGTACTTTACCAATACAGATACCTTAACAATATCTGCAGGGAAGAAATCTATGAATTCATATTCCATTGAGGCATATCCACTAGAAATATTCTTCATCTGATCGAAGAAATTTGAGATCAAAGAGGCTAGGGGAATGTCATATTCTAGAATGATATATTGATCTCTCATTTGCATATCACTCTGGCTATGTGTTAGGTATTTAGTATTTACATATTGTCCTCTTCTAAATTGGCATAGCTTCATTAAATCACCCATATATTGTGATGGAGTGAGTACTTCTATTCTTACCCATGGTTCTCTAATCTCTTTTATCAATGATGTATCGGGCATTTCTTGTGGTGTTTGTATTTTTAATTCTTCTCCTGTGTTGGTTGTGACCTCATACTCGACTGTAGGGGCGGTGATGATGAGGTTGACGTCATATTCCCTTTCCAATCTTTCTTGAATTATATCCATATGTAGGAGCCCCAAGAAGCCACATCTAAACCCAGACCCAAGTAGGTTAGATCTTTGATCTGAGAATGTTAATGAAGCATCATTTAATGCTAATTTACTTAATCCAATTTTAAGATTATCGTAGTCTTCAGAATCAATAGGGAAGAAGGTTGCAAAGATATTTGGTTTCGGAGCTTTGTATCCGTCTAAAGGAATAGTTTCAGGGTTATCTGAAATAGTATCTCCAACTGTAAAGTAACTGATATCTTTCAAGCCAGTAGCAATATATCCGACTTCTCCAACATTTAATTCTCCAGTTTCTTCTAAATCAGGAGTAAACAATCCAATCTCAGTAGGTTTAAATTTCTCTTTTCTTTGTAATATGTGTAATGGAGTAGGTTTGCCATGTACATGTTTAACATGCCCGTCAAATATTCTTACGGCAACAACTACACCTCGATGTTCATCGTAGAAAGAATCAAAGATTAATGCTTTTAATGGAGCTTCATTTGTTCCCTTTGGATTTGGTACTCTTTCAATGATTGCATCCAGCAGTTTGTCTACGTTTTCTCCTGTTTTTCCAGAGACCTTTATAATTTCATCTCTAGAGAATCCTAAAAGATCTTCTATTTCTCTTTCTCTTTCTTCAATTTTTACACCAGGTAGATCTATTTTGTTTAATACGGGGATTAGTTTCAAACCCAAATCCAGAGCTTTCTTCGTATTGGAAAGTGTCTGTGCTTGTATACCTTGGCTAGCATCTACGAGTAGAATTGCAGCTTCACATGCGGCTAATGAACGCGAGACTTCGTAAGAGAAATCCACATGTCCTGGGGTATCAATTAGATTGAGTTTGTAACCTTTCCAATGCATTGTACATGCTTGAAGTTTGATGGTTATGCCTTTTTCTTGTTCTAAATCTAATCGATCAAGGACTCTGTCCTTATTCTTCTCATGGGAGACATCTGTATGTGTTGCCTCTATCATCCTATCGGCTAGGGTAGACTTCCCATGATCTATATGGGCAATTATTGAAAAGTTGCGAATTATTTCTAACATAGGTGAATTATATATGATTACAGGGGATTTTAGTAGATACTAAAGGTTTTCTATTACCTTTATCTGCAGATCAAATTCTGTGGAGAAGTTCACACTAGCCAAATTCTCTATGGAAAGAAAGACTACAATCTTTGAAGATGGATCAATAGTTATTTCTTGGGTATATGTTTGCCCTCTGTCGTCTTGTATCTTCTTTATTGCCTCGTCCCGATCTGTTCTAAGGAAAATATTTGATTGAGTTTGATTTACAGTTTGGCCGTAGAAAGAAATCTTCTGAGCTTTGTCTGTATTGTTTTTGATTTCAACTATTGGTTTAGAGTAACTGTCTGCACCTCGCCCTGTAATTTGGGTAGAATATTCGTATGAAATATCTGAGGCCTTATTCAAGTTCTCTTCAGTTAATATTGGATGCTTACCTCCGACTAAAGTAATGGAAACAGTTGCTTGAGTGTTTGCTCCAAGGACATTCAATTCTTGTAGTTTCTTGGTTATGGGGGAGAGATTCATGACTGTGATTGTAGGGATGATGAAAAGCAATGCTAGTACGCCCAAAGCGATAGGTTCGACTACTAAAGAGAGTACTTTCTTAAATTTTTGGGCATTCTGATTGGGCATTGCAGTAGACTAATAGTATTTATGTTCTGTTGGATATATATTATCAGTTTCTATTTCAAATGTCTTTATGGTGAAAAGAGATGCTATTAAAGCGACGGATCCTGCGACTATTCCAACCCATGGATATGTACTACCTTGTAGTGTATGTGCAATGGTTACGCCGGATGCTATCCAGAGAAATGCACACCATATGAACATGGTTAGGAATGATGTGTCTTTGCTTGTTATCCATTTGAGCATGTTGAATCGAGTCATTTTTACAATGGTTCGAGGGTTGTGTGCAATAGTGTGGTAGAGGGTAGTCTTAATGATGAAGTATGCTAATGGTAATGCTACGAAAAGTATCATGACTAAATTAGAGATAGAGTTTACGAAGAGTGTAGTGCTTGCGTCAGGGTAGTAAATCTGAACAGAAAAAAGACCATTGAGATCATTACTAATCTGGAAATTCAGATTGTATATAATGCTGGTGCAGAGAATACCAATAAACTTACCGGCAATTAAAAGAATTGCTGGAACTATCGATATTTTAAGCGCCCTTCTTAGCAGTTTGGACATTATTTTGGGTCAGTTTGTTTAAATTTTTAGTAAGACGACCTTTTAATCGGTCTGCCTTATTATCCTTTATAACATTTTTCTTAGCTGCTTTGTCAAGAACTTTGTAAATATGCTTTAGAGTTACCTTTGCTTCTTCAGGATTGTTCTCAGTTACAAGTGTCTTAAACTTTTTTATAGCTTTCTTTGTTCTGACTCTTAATCTATCGTTGTTAATTTCTCGTCTCTTGTTTTTTCTTAGGTCTTTTATAGATGTTTTTAGATTTGGCATTGTATTTCTTTAATAATATAAACTGTCTAAAGTTAGCGTATTATATATATAATTCCTTTGTTTGTAAACATATTTGTTTGTGTTAAACTTGAAGTATGGAAGGAAGCCGAAAATTCAAAATTACAGTTAGTTTTGTATTGGTTTTGATCTTAGTTTCAGTTGGAATTGTGTTTTCAATTATAAATAATAACAAGGCAAAGCAGGACGAAAATGATGCTATAATGGGACAAACTGATCTATCTTCAGTGCCATATATTACAAGTTTACCTCCAGTGACGGGTTATGTGGGTGTGCAATATACTTATGATATGAAGTATTCAGATAGTGATAGTGAGCTGTCTAGTATTACGACATCGTTAGTAAATGCTCCGGATTGGCTTCTTATAGAAGGTTTACGAGTTTATGGTATTCCTCCAATTGGAAGTAATGGTCAACATAGATTTGATGTAAGGATATCTGATGGTGTAAATTCTTCTGTTCAGGAAAATTATATTTTAGTTCAAGATAATGAAGCGAATTAAAGTTTTTATAATAACTGGGTTGTTAGGTTTATTTATGGTTGGTATTGCAACTACTTTGATTTTTGTAAAAAATACTTTTGGTTCAGATCTTTTTGCAATCGTTAAAAAAGATTGTGTACCTTACAACATATTTGTTGAGAAGGGGGATCAAGAGTATGCAGTAAGGATAGAGTGGAGTACTAAGAAAGAATGTGTGGGATTTATTCAGTATGGTAGCCAGAGGGATAATTTAAATCTTGTGGTTGTGGATCAAACGAACAAAGTGAAATCAAAATCGCATGAGGTGGTTATTGAGAAACTTTTAACAACTCAAAAATACTATTTCCTTGTGAACTCAGATGATGTTGCGTATGGATATAATGGAACGGCTTTAGATTTCTCTATTCAGAATCTTTAGTTTCTTTTTCTTTGTGATTTTCTAACAACAACCTCTTCAAAATATTTCTTAGGTTTAAACAGTTTCCATGTACCAAGCTCAGTGGTTTTGTATAGCTCTGAATCTACAAACTTCTCAACCAATATCTTTCCCTTTGGTCTGTTGTATATATACCATCCAGTAACTACAACTGTTAATCCTAGTATTACTCTGAAGATTATGGAATCAAATATTCCTGTACTTGGTGTTTCTGTGGATTCATCAGGGTCATCACAATCTTGTGCCACAGTAATATTTACAGAGGTTCTTAATGATGATGGATCTGTTGGTACCTGTTCTGGTGTTACAACGACTTCATTCTTGTTTGTTCCCGTTAAGGCATCTGCTCCAGCGGTAGCCTGGAAGAGGATGGTTAATGTTTGATTAGAGCTTAATGTCCATCCGCTAGTTTTTGATATGACAATCTGTTGGGTTTCTCCTACGGTTGAGACTGTTACATATCCTGTATCTGCTACTAGAACACCATTCAATTTTGTTGTTCCTGTAGAATATGTGAATCCAAGAGGTAATTTATCAGTTATGGTAGTAATCTTCTGTGAAGTAGTACTTCGGTTGGTTATGTTTATAGAATATTGAACAGTGTTGGTTGGAGCTACGCGTTCTACACATGTAAGATTTACAGTATTTGCGACTGTAAAGCTTGATGTTACTGTTGTATCAGTATCTGTATCATCCTCTGAAGCTGTTTGGAAACTTACTGTGCTTGTTGCAGATCCAATAGAAGCATTTGATACATATACTTCTGCCTTTATATCAAGATTTCCAGTATGCGCATTTAATTGAGAGAAGCTCTTAGAATTTGAGAAGTTAGTAGCATTGTAAAGGTCTTGTTCTACAACCTCTATAACGCCACTTGCTGTATCTATTGTGAATCCCTTCGTCATGACCAACTCTGGGAATATGCTTCCAAAAGAGAAGGTAATTTTGGTATTTTCAGATGAGGTAAGATTTCCAACAGAGATTTTAGCATCTGAAATTTTCATTGTAGTTCCATCCATTCTTGTTGTTAGAAGTAGATTGCTAACATTTGATTCTCCGGCTTGTGTTACCTCTATTAATCTTCTACATATTGGTGAGCTGATTTGTTGATTGTCGGATGTGGTTCCTGTAGCGACAATGTTTATTGCCGTAGATCCACTTAGATCTGTGATTGTCTTCTTTGTTGTAAGTTTGTCAGGTGTAATTATATCTGGATCTTCGCTTACGTTATTGATCACGAATTTGTAATCAGTATATTCTTTGTCAAATACCGCTTCGATATTTAATTGATCTGTAGAAGATATTTTTCCTGTTACAACTTTTCCATCTTTGTCTGTGATTTTCATTGATTGACATCTTGAGTCAGAGATAGTCTGAAGCTGACAGATTTGATAGAGATCTTGCTGGGTTGAACTGTTTAGATCATTGGTAGCAATTTTGTTGGTAGCACATGCAGTTTTACAAGTTTCTACGCTTGTATTAGTTGCGATCTCAAATTGAAATGCTCTTCGTGGGTCTCCGCATTCAGTAGTTACTGCAGGATCTATGTAGTAACATCCACAGGTTATGTTGTTGGTAGTATCTGTGTTGGTATTGGTATCTTTGATTGTGTAGAAATATATTGCTACACCAACCAAGGCAAGTCCTAGTATTCCTGTTATGACAAGAAGGACAGTCTGTAGTTTCTTTGATTTTTTCTGTGTTGTTACTCTTATTCCTTCTTCCATTAGGGCAGGTATAGATTTGAATATTCTCTATTCAGTTTAAGTTAATAACTAAGTGGTGTCAATTGGATTTTAACTAGAGGTATGGGCATATTAGGGTCAACCCTAGATGGCCATCGATCTTTCCAGTTTTAATTTGTAAATCAAGATTGGAAAGCTTTCTATATATCTGTATTAATTGCTTGTTATCATAGTTTTTTGAAGTATCTAGTATGGAGGGTAGGGTGAATGGAGGAATTCTCAAAATGGAGCATATCTCTTTAAAGGATTTTTTTTGTTCATTTAGATGTTTGACCAAGGTTAATATCCTGAGATTTCTTGCTAACATTGAGAGGATATAGTTAGGATCATTATTTTGTTTATACAGATTCTCAAGTATTTCCATACTTCTAGCCTTGTCCTTTATATTTATAGCATCGATTAATGCCCAGATATCTTTTTCTAATGTATCTGCTATATATGTGGTATCGTTTTCAGGATCTAGTTTTAATTTTTGTATCTCATTTGCACATCTTTCGGGGTCATAGTTAGTTCTTTCCGCGAGCAATCTTTGAACTGTAGGGTCAAGACTTAACCCATTTGTATCTAATTCTTCTTTTAGCCAGCTCCCAAATGAGCGTTTATTCATCTCATCATACTGTTCAAACGCGTTGTTTTCTTTAAAGAATTTAAAATATCTGGTATTAACTCTTACCTTTTCATCTTCCCAGAAGAATATTGTGTCAGTACTGGTTCCTTGCTTGAGAAGGGAGAGGATACTCTCAATCAACTTATCCTTATCTTTGTTCTTGTACAATCTTTTGATTATGAGTCCTCGCTTAGAAACAAAAAGATTTTGACTTCCTAATTTATCAAATATTGTTTGAGAATCTTGTGTCTCAGCATTGATTATCTGAAATTGTATATCAGTAAATTTCAAGGTCTCTTGTTTTAAGGCTCTTAGGGACAGATATGGCGATGAGCCATGGTATAGTTTGAATATCACTTTTTTTATTCTTCTACTAACTGAACTGCTTTACCAAGTAATATTGTAACATCTTCACCGTTTAAATTGGTGGTTATGAACTCAGGCTTGGTTTTATTTTCGATACTAAGTGTAGTAGCGAATGCGTTTACTGTATTAGTAAACTCATTTTCTGTATGGGTATATATATATGTTCCTTCTTTGTCAGAATAGAGAGTACCTTTGTATACAATACTCATGTATGGATATTGAGTTCTAAGCTCTTGCACTTTCTTGTATGCCTCCTGATATCCTAGTCCTGCGTTGTATACATAGATTTTTGCATTCTCACTGTATAGCTGTGGTTTTGTCATAATTATGTCGACATATTCATTGATATCGGTGTATTTCCCAAGTCCAAGTTTAGGCTCCTGATGGGATGATCCCAAATCAGAACTTATGATAATCTCACTATTGCCTGCTAATGGTTCTAAAACAAATGAGTAGGAAAGGCTCCCGTTGTCATTGAATGCCTTCGCAAGATTTAAACCTGCTTGTATATCACTAATTGTAAATTCAGAGATTTGAATATTATCTGAGACTGATGATATGAGTCCCATTACAGCTTTAGGGCTAGTAAGGGTAGAGGTGCTTAGTATCTTATCCTTTACAGCCATTACAACTTTTTGCTGTCTTCTAGCTCTCATATAATCCAATCCCTCTCCGTTGTCCGAGGAATGTCTGGATCTTGCATATTTTAAAGCTGTCTCTCCGTCCATATGTTGTATTCCTGCCTTAAAGGATACTGTTTGGTATTTTAAACCAAGTGGGTAAGAGTAGTCAGTAAAGCTATTTTCGACATTGATATCTACCCCTCCAACAGAATCAACTATTTGAGTGAATGCTTCAAAGTTTACCATTGCATAGTACTGAATCTCGGTTCCTGTAACTTCTTCGACGGTTCGTTGTAATTCTTGAAGTCCTACTTTATCATTTTCATCTCTTGTAAATGCATATACTGCATTAATTTTGTCATACCATTTCGAGCCATCTCCAATTTCTACATAAAAATCTCTAGGAACAGAAATCATTACAATGTCTTTGGTGTCGTAATTGTAAGAGACAAGCATTAACGTGTCAGTGTTTAATCCTCCGGCATTCTCTCGTGTATCGATTCCGATGATTAAGAAATTGGTATATTTCCCAGTGCTATCTTTTTTCAGCTCGGGTTCTACATTCATAAGTGAAAGTGATCCTGAATCTATCTTTAACCCAATCTTTTCGAAGATGGATACTCCTTTAAATATTACAAAACCTAATCCTCCTAAAATTATTGCAATTACAGCCAGAGTTATCCAAAGTCCAATTCGTTTCTTTCGTTTTGGTTTTTCAAGTAGGATATTTTCTTTAGGAGCGGTTATCTCTTTTTCATCCGTTATTTTCATATCTAAAGTCATAGCAGGGCAGGGCTAAAATTAGTTTGATATATATTGGTTTATATTTCTCTGATGTTCTGCTGAAGTTCTTGCATAGTGCATCTCTCCTTCGCTATCACTTATGAAGTAGTAATAGGTAGAGTTAACTGGATTTCTAGCCGCATTGATTGATTCCAACCCTGGATTGCATATCGGGGTAGGTGGAAATCCTGTAACTACTCTTGTATTGTATGGGTTATTATCCGTTAAGTCTTGCACTGTGATTAATTTCTCATCCCATGTTTTTAGGTAATACAAAATGGTAGTGTCCAATCCTAATGTCCAACCTTCGTTGAATCGTTTGAGTACGATACCTGCAATAATGGCACGATCATTGGCATTGCGTCCTTCTTTTTCTACAATACTGGCTAGGATGATAGTTTGGTATGTGTCATTTACCCCGATTTTAGTTTTAAAGGTTTCAACTAATCGGGTTATTACTTCCTGCTCAGTTACATTTGGAGCAAACGCATATTTGTCTGGGAATAGGTAACCTTCTAAATCTGTAACGTCAGCATTTAATCCAAAGGCTTTTATAACTTCTTGGTTGGTGGTAAGAGCTAAGAATGTCTCTTTTGAAAATGTCCCTCCTATATTTTGTACTAATATGTCAGCGATTTGATCCTTTCGAAGTCCTTCTTGAATGGTAACCCATGTCTCAGGAGCTTTGCCATTTTGTAATGTTTGTATCAGTTCTATGATACTGAGATTCTTAGGAATGTTGTATGTACCAGCTTGAAGCTTAGAAGCCAGATCATTTAATCGTAGGTATACCTTAAAATAGTTTGCCCATCTTTCGTTCATTAGTCCCTGTCCCGTAAGTGTTTGGAGAATTTGGTCTACAGTTTCTCCTTCTTCGATAGTTACAATCATTTTGTCTGAGCTATCACTGTTGGCGGTTTTTAAAGCATGGCTGTAATCCAACTTTATAATGATTCCTGCTACGACAACGGTTATTAATGCTAGGAGAAAAATTCTTACGATACTTCTCATTTGTTTAAACATTGTACTAGTGTTTTGAATTTAAAAATTCTTGTAAAAATACTGTTGCTGCTACTTTATCTATCTTGTTTCTGAATCCTTTGGTGTTTTGTCCAGAAGATATTAACATATTTTCTGCTGAAGTTGTAGAAAAGCTTTCATCATACAAAATGATTGGTATATCTGTATTTTCTTTAAGTTTGTATTCAAATTGAGTGACATGTTTTTGTGTTGTATTATGCTTTTCGATGAAGGCTTGTGGGTATCCTAACAGGATTGTTTTTACTTTGTATTCGTCACAGATTTCTAGTATTTGTTTTATGATATCGGTTTGTCCGTGATGTTCGGTTACAGATAGCACTTCTAATGGGGAAGCTATGATTCCTTTGGAATCGGATATTGCTAATCCAAAATGTTTCTTTCCGTAGTCTATAGCTAATATTGGGTATTCAATCATAGTTATTCTAGTACTGCTTTAATTCTTTTAATTCCTGCTCCTACATTTTCTTGCTTGGAGATTTTGAATTTTCCAAGTTCTTTTGTATTGGATACGTGTGGTCCATTACAGATTTCGACAGAGTAGGGGTTTGTTTTTTCTCCAATGGTATATACCTTTACGATATCGCCATATTTTTCAGAGAATGCCGCAAATGGTACCATCTTTAAAGCTTCTTCTTTGGGTAACTCTTCGTATGTTATTGGTAGTTCTTTTTGTATTTGTTCATTTATCATTTCTTCTACTTGTTTTACTTGTTCAGGGGTTAGTTTGTTGTCTGATGGATAGTCAAATCTTAATCTTTCTGGGGTTATATTACTTCCTTTTTGATATACCTGATCTCCTAATATCTT